>OLNE01001466.1_pt1 | contig 16825 bp, 17 predicted proteins | sample 1672431 | NCBI WGS metagenome assembly OLNE01 (sample SAMEA3136685, study PRJEB25190) | human gut metagenome | reverse complement strand
CAGACAGATAGTTAGCTGCACGCCAGTAAGCATCGATTTTGTCAAGCATTTCCTGGTTTAAAGGCTGCTTTTCCAGACATAATTTGTTGTCTTCCATTTTCTTACCTCTTTCTTTGTCTTTGATGTGTATAGCTTAAGATGTCGAAGATATCTGTATAAGAAATTTTCTGATGGTAGTTAATGATAAACGTTTCTCAACAGATAAGTTGGAGTGTTACTTTGTTATTTTTTAACCAAACACATCCTATCATATCAGAAACAGAACGTAAAATAGCAATATTGCATTATAATTATAAGTTTTTGATATGGATATTAATTGGAAAATATATTGAAATAAGAAATTAATACTTGTAATATGGATTACAGGGTGTTATAATTTATTTTAAGCAAAGGTGCTGAAGAGAGATCTTCGGCACCTTTTTTGTTTAAAGTCCGTTATCCGGGGCTTTTAACATTAAAAAAATTTGAATTTTACTTGCGTAAAGTGATAAAGCATGGTATAATTCAAAAAATGTTTGAGGGATGAGGACAAATGTTCTCCGAGAAAAAACAACCAAATTATTTTAAAGGAGGAAATTATTATGAAGAAAAGAGTTTTAGCCGTATTACTTAGCGCAGCAGTAGCAGTATCTATGGTGGCAGCCACAGCAGCAACTGCATTTGCAGCTGACACAGTAAAGATTGGTGTATATGAACCGGCATCCGGCGACAATGGTGCAGGCGGTAAACAGGAGACGCTGGGTATCCAGTATGCCAACAGTGTACAGCCTACCGTAGAGATTGATGGCAAGGAATATAATGTAGAGCTGGATATTGTTGATAATGAATCCTCCAATGATAAAGGACCATCTGCTGCATCCAAGCTGGTAAGTGATGGAGTTTCTGTTGTACTTGGATCTTACGGTTCCAGTGTTGCCATCGCAGCATCTGATATTTTCAAACAGGGCGGGGTTCCTGCAATCGGTGTTACATGTACCAATCCACAGGTAACTCAGGGAAATACCCATTATTTCCGTATCTGTTTCCTGGATCCTTTCCAGGGTACTGTACTTGCAAGCTTTGCAAGTGACAAATTTAAAGCAAAAAAAGCCTATGTGCTGACAAAACAGGGTGATGATTATTCTGCCGGTCTTGGACATTACTTCACAAAAGCATTTGAAGATGCAGGCGGCGAAGTTGTATCTGATACATTCCCGGAAGGAAACAGTGATTTCGCTTCCTATGTAACAACAGCTAAGAATGAAGGGGCAGATGTATTCTTTGCACCGGTTTCCACAGAGGCAGCAGCCCTGATCATTGACCAGGCAGCTTCCCAGGGACTGGAGGCTCCTCTTCTTGCAGGCGATACTTGGGATTCCAATGTTATCCTGAATGCTGTTAAAGGCAAAGATCTTCAGCTTTATGTAACAACCTTCTACCAGGAGGGTGGTAACAAAGAATTTGATGAAGGTATGAAAGAATTTGTAAATTCTGATTCCACAAACAAAGCCAACAATGGTGGAAATGATACCATCGCTGCTGTATCTGCCATGGGCTACGATGCATACTTTACAGCTCTGGAGGCACTGAAGGGAGCTGGCTCCACAGATCCGGCAAAGGTAAATGAAGCACTCTGGGATGTTAAGTATGACGGCGTATGCGGACACATCGAATTTGACAAGGAAAACGGGGATGCAGTAAGAGATACAGCATATGTAAAACAGGCAAATACAGAGACCGGTGCATGGGAATTTGTAGGAGAACAGGGAATTAAATAATCTTTTTACTTATAAAACTGCAGTCGTGATATTAAAATGAATATCAGTAAGTAGCAGGGTATTTCCTGAGAAAGATACCTGACTGCTCCGGTGTTAGGGATGATGCATCTCTTATCCGGAGCAGTTTTGGTTGATTATTATAAATCGTAAGCATAAGGAGAAATTATATGGAATGGTTCAGCAGAAATCTGCCCTATTTGCTGGCAGGTATTTCAGTAGGCGGACAGTACGCACTGATCGCCATAGGATATACCATGGTATATGGTATTCTGCGACTGATCAATTTCGCCCATGGTGATATTTTTATGGTCGCAGGTCTGATTATGATATATGCATCCACGGTTATGCCCATGTATATATCTATCCCTTTAGTATTAGTTGCAACTGTTGTGATTGGTTTTCTGGTAGAACGTGTGGCTTACAAGCCTCTGCGGTCTGCACCCAGAATGTCCATCATGATCTCAGCGATCGGTGTTTCCTATTTGCTGCAGAATCTTGCTTTGTACATAACAGGAGGTCTGGCACAGCAGTATCCGGCAATCCCGTGGATCAGTGATACTATTACAGTATTTGGTGCTACCACAAAACGTGTAACAGTGATCACGCCCTTTCTGACGATTATTCTTGTAATCGCCCTGGTTGCCCTGATCAAATATACAAAGATCGGTATGGCCATGCGCGCAGCATCCAAGGATTTTGAGACTTCACAGCTTATGGGAATCAAGATCAATTCGGTCATTAGTATGACCTTTATTATCGGTTCTTTCCTGGCAGCAGTGGGAAGCCTTCTGTTTTTTACAAACTATACAGGTGTTACTCCTACTGTAGGTGCCATGCCTGGTCTGAAAGCTTTTGTAGCAGCTGTTTTCGGAGGTATCGGTTCTATCCCCGGTGCGGTGATCGGAGCGTTTATCATCGGTATCTGTGAGAATATTATTAAGGGTATGGGCTGGACGACCTTCTCAGATGCATTTACCTTTGCATTGCTGATCGTCATCCTTATTGCCAAACCAACCGGACTTTTCGGTGAGAAATCTACAGATAAGGTTTAAGGAGGCAGATATTATGACAAAGAAGAAAGAAACGATCATAAGCGTTGCCTTAATCGCTGCCTTACTGATCGTATTATATGTGCTGGAGCAGATTCTTCCGTCTACCTCCATGCTTTTTACAGTTTTGAAAAAAGGCGCTATTTATGCGTTGGTTGCAGTTTCCATGAATCTGTTAAACGGATTCACAGGACTGTTCTCTCTGGGACAGGCAGGATTTATGCTTCTGGGTGCCTATACCTATGGAATCCTTACCATTCCGGTGGAACAGAGAGAAAATGTATATATGTATTTTGACGGCGGTATTGTACAGTTTACTGTGCCGGTTTTTGTTGCACTGATCGCAGCCGGTGTGGTTGCAGCAATTTTTGCATATCTTATCGGTTTGCCTGTACTTCGCCTGAAAAGCGATTATCTGGCTATTGCCACACTGGGCTTTGCGGAAATTATCCGTGCAGTGTTCCAGTGGGATAAATTAGGACCTCTGACAAATGGTTCCAACCTGCTGAGATCCTATCCTACCTTTAGCAGTGTGCTGTTTCCTTTCATTGTATCCGGAATCTGTATTGCCATTATCGTGATGATGATTAATTCCACTTACGGCCGTGCTTTCAAGGCAATTCGCGATGACGAGGTGGCTGCAGAGGCTATGGGAATCAATCTGGCTCATCACAAGAGAATTGCCTTTGTAGTAAGCTCCTTTTTTGCAGGAGTTTCCGGTGCATTACTTGCCATGTATCAGACTACGATCCAGGCATCTACCTTCAAATCAGCCATGACCTATGAAATCCTTCTGATCGTGGTAATCGGAGGTATCGGTTCTGTTACAGGAAGCTGTATCAGCTCTTTCCTGTTTATCATTTTCTCTGAATGGATTCTTCGATTCCTTGACAATGATACTTATATAGGAAGCTTCCATGTGCCTCTTCTGCGTGCCGGTTTCCGTAAGGTTGTATTCTCAGTGGTCATCATGATCATCGTACTTTTCTTCCGACAGGGTATTATGGGAACCAGAGAATTTTCCATCAGGGGAATCTATAATTTCCTGACCGGAAAATCCAGAAAGAAAAAAACTGCCAAAGGAGGTAACGCCTGATGAGTGAGAACAACGTACTGAAGGTTGAGAATGTTACCATGCAGTTTGGTGGTGTGATCGCTGTAGATAACATGAATATTGAGGTAAACAAAGGGGAGATCGTTTCACTGATCGGTCCCAACGGTGCAGGCAAGACTACTGCGTTCAATGTAATCACGGGAGTGTATGCGCCTACCAACGGAGCCGTTTATTTCCAGGGGGAGAAGATCATTGAAAATCATCCTCAGGGTAAAATGAAAAAGCTTTATCAGGGAGAAAATAATGGAAAATATACTCATTCCATTGTTCCCACGCCGGATAAGATCACAAAGCTGGGGATTGCCAGAACCTTCCAGAATATTCGTCTGTTCAAAAGCCAGACTGTATTCGAGAATATTCTCATTGCCAAGCATCTGAGAAGAACCAGTAACCTTTTTACCGCCACCTTCCATCTGAATGGAAAAGAAGAAGCGAAAATGCGTAAAGAGGCAGAAGAGCTCCTTCGCATCGTAGGTCTGGAAGATCTGAGAGATGAGATGGCAACTTCTCTTCCTTATGGTAAACAGAGAAGACTGGAGATTGCCAGAGCCCTGGCTACAGAGCCCAAGCTGCTTCTCCTGGATGAGCCTGCTGCAGGTATGAATCCACAGGAGACTGATGATCTGACTGCTTTTATTGCGAAAATCCGTGATGAATTTGGTCTGACTATATTTATGATCGAACATCATATGGATCTGGTTATGGAGATTTCTGACAGAATCTATGTTCTTGATTTTGGTAAACCTATTGCAGAGGGTGTGCCTGAAGAAATTCAGAATAATCAGAGAGTTATTGATGCATATCTTGGAGGTGCCGCAGATGAGTAATATTTTGGAAGTAAAGGATTTAAGCGTAAGCTATGGCGGCATTAAGGCTGTAAAAAACATCAGCTTTCAGGTCCCGAAGGGGGAGATCGTAACCCTGATCGGAGCCAACGGTGCCGGCAAAAGCTCCACCCTGCGTTCTATTGTAGGTCTGGTAAAGCCGAAGACCGGCAGCATCAAATTAAATGGAAATGAGATCGCAGGAAAAACTCCGGAACAGATCGTAAGTCAGGGAATTACCCTGGTTCCGGAAGGACGTCGCGTTTTTGCAGATCTTACAGTGCTGGAGAATTTAAAGATCGGTGCATATATGCGCAAGGACAGCCTGGAAGAGGACATCAACTGGTGTTATGATCTGTTCCCCAGATTAAAGGAAAGAAACTGGCAGCTGGCAGGAACTCTATCCGGTGGTGAACAGCAGATGGTGGCCATTGCCCGGGCCCTTATGTCCAGACCGGATATTATCATGATGGATGAGCCCTCGCTGGGACTGGCACCTATTGTTGTTAAGGGTGTGTTTGATATTATCCGCGAGATCAATAAGCAGGGAAAAACCATCCTGCTGGTAGAACAGAATGCCAATATGGCTCTCCGTGCAGCTCACCATGGCTACGTAATGGAAACTGGAACCATCACCCTGTCCGGAACAGGAGAGGAGCTTGAATCCAATGAGTCAGTAAAGGCTGCATATCTGGGTAAAAATAAGAAGAATAATGCAGTAAGATAAAAAAATACCATTCTGTACTGAAAAATAGTACAGGATGGTATTTTTTTTGCCGGAAACAGAAAAATCAGTGAAATATCAGATTTCCCTGACTCCCGCCAGGGAGGGCTCTGCCATCAGAGAATAATTGGTATAATAAACCACAAAACCAGGCTTGGCACCTGCCGGTTTTTTTACCTGTTTTTTCTGGATATAATCAATTTCCACCTTTGGTGCAGTACGTCCTTTGGAATAATATGCTGCAAGCTGTCCTGCAATCTCAAAAATATGATCAGGCAGCTCTCCGTCCCTGGATTTTACCACAACATGGGAACCGGCCATCTTCTTCGCATGAAACCACCAGTCATTTCCTGTGGCAAACTTAAAAGTAAGTTCATCATTCTGGAAATTATTTTTCCCTACATAAATATCATAGCCATCCTCTGTGACATAGTGGAAGGGCTTGGATTTGGTCTGCATTTTCTGGCCTTTTTTTCGATCATAATGCTTCTTGATATAGCCGCATTCTGCCAGCTCCTCCTTGATCTGGGACAGATCGCTTTCAGCCAGCGCAATATCCAGGGCATTGGAGATAGACTCCAGATGATCGATCTCACTTCTTGTCTCTTCAAGCTGTTCCTTAAGAGCCTCCTCCGTACGTTTCAATTTGCCGTATTTGTCAAAATATTTCTTGGAATTCTCGGCAGGAGTCATGGTAGGATCCAGAGGAATGGTAACTTCTTCATTATTATAATAGTTCACAGCCTTAAATGACTTACAGCCATCCTCCAGGCCGTAACCATAAGTATTGATCAGCTCTCCGTAGATTTTATACTTGTCCTTTTTGGCAGTATCCTTCATCTGCTTCTCCTGCAGTATCAGCTTCTTGCGGTTGCGCTCTAGGGCAGTCTGTACAATCCGACGCAGATCTGCAGATTTCTGATGAATACGTGAAAGAGTATTCTTTTTCGCATAATAAGTTTCCAGCATGGCAGACACACTGTCAAAGGTCTCAGCATGATACTCAGCCCCATACTGCTGAAAAAGAAACACCCCATACTCCACAGGCTCCTCACCCCGGAACACAATGTTGGGGGTAAAATCACATTCCTTAACCTGCTCCATCAGTCTGCTGAAGGTATGGTACAGATGCACCTGGGCTGTTTCATCCAGTGACTGTGCCGCATCACTGCCGTCAATGGAAGCCCTGTAGCAGATTTCCTCTGCAACAACAGGACTAAGTCCGGTGAGAGAAGAGTAGATCGCTTTGGAAATATTACAAGGCTTACTGCAGATAACCCTTATAAAATCCTCCTCACTTACAGACAGCGGATCCAGCTTATTCTGAGTTTTCGGAATAAAATATTCCCTTCCCGGAAGAACCTCCCTTACAGAACTCATATGAGAAGAAACATGCTTAATACTGTCCAGAATCATCCCCTGATCATCACAGAAAATAATATTACTGTGTTTCCCCATCAGCTCCATGATCAGAACCTTCTTACAGGGATCCCCCAGCTCATTCAGATGCTCCAGCTCAAACTCCACCACACGCTCCAGCCCCGGCTGCCTGATCCCGGAAATACGCGCACTGCCAATATGCTTACGCAGCAGCATACAGAAATTGGGCGCAGTCAGAGGACTCACCTTATTCTTAGACGTAAAATAAATAAGCGGAAGCGAAGCACTGGCCGACAAAAGCAGCCTGCACTGCCCATTCGCCCCCTTCCCCGTAATCAACAACTCATCCGCCTCCGGCTGAGCAATCTTATTAAACCTGCCCCCATCCAAATTCAAATGCAGCTCCGCCACCATCGCCGCAATAGTAATCCCATCAAATGCCATATATACACACACTCCTAACTAATTATTATTTATATTAATATAGTCAAGCGGATAAAATCATCCGCTTCGCTACTTACTCATAACCGAATATTTATAATCATATTTATGTCCACTATGCCACAGCCAGCAGGAGAAACGTCATGTCCGGGGCGCATTTGCAGGAGTTGTGTAGTTCTTAGTGCGTGGAAGACTGCGTTATGAGCCCAAAGCCTCACTGTCTGAGCGTCAGCGAGTTTGAGCTTTGGGCGAATGCACTTAGCAGTCTTTCACACACTTAGAACTACTAAACTCCGAAACCGCGCCCCGGACATGACGTTTCTCCTGCGTCCCTATAGTATACCATACCCCACGTCTCACAATCAAGGATTCAAGCATACCCCCAAAACCACAAAAAATATTTGACTAAGATTTCATAATGAACTATAATAAATCTGTATGTAAATTTTACACCCCAATACTTTTAAAAAAGACCCACAAAGAGAGAAAAAAACATGATAAAAAGTATGACAGGTTTCGGCCGCTCAGAAGTCGTAACCGATGAACGAAAAATAACCATCGAACTCAAATCCGTTAACCACAGATATCTGGATCTGAGTATCAAAATGCCAAAGAAACTCAGCTTTCTGGAAGGCTCCATCCGAAATCTGATGAAAACCTATATCCAGAGAGGTAAGGTAGACGTTTATATCACATACGAAGACTATACCATAAACAATGGCACTCTGAAATACAACAAAGAGCTGGCAGCCGAATATATAGCCTGCCTGAAGCAGATCCAGCAGGACTTTGACCTGGACTATGACATAAAAGTCAGCACCCTCTCCCGATACCCGGATATCCTTACTATGGAAGAACAGTCCGTAGATGAAGAAGAACTGTGGAGCATACTGGAGCCGCCGGTGCGGGAAGCCTGTGAGAAATTCGTTCAGACCCGTACCCAGGAGGGACACAACCTGGAGAAAGATCTTCTGGAAAAACTGGATGGCCTGGACAAGAAGGTTACCCGTATAGAAGAACGTTCTCCTGAGGTGGTAAATGCCTACAGGACAAAGCTGGAAGCCAAAGTTTCCGAGCTTCTTGAGGACACTCAGATCGATGACAACAGGATCGCAGCAGAGGTTATTCTTTTCTCTGATAAAATCTGTAATGATGAGGAAACAGTACGTCTGCACAGTCATGTGAAAAACATGAAGAAAATGCTTACCACAGAGACAGAGGGGATTGGACGAAAGCTGGACTTCATGGCACAGGAGATGAACAGAGAAGCAAATACCATCCTGTCCAAATCCAGTGATATGGAGATTTCTGATATAGCCATAGACCTGAAGACAGAAATCGAGAAAATAAGGGAACAGATCCAGAATATAGAATAAAAAGGATGGATGACGGTGGCCAGACTGATCAATATAGGATTTGGAAATGTAGTGAATTCACAGAAAATCGTGGCTGTGGTCAGCCCTGATGCTGCACCGGTGAAGCGTATGGTGCAGAGCGTCAGAGGAACCAGGTCATTGATCGATGCAACCCAGGGCAGGAAAACCAAAGCAGTGATCGTTACCAGTGATGATTATCTGGTGCTCAGCGCACTGCAGCCTGAAACCATCGCCCGCAGGTTTGCAGAAATATATGAATATGAAGATAAGGGAGAAGTTCATGAGTAAAGGAATTTTAGTTGTAGTTTCCGGCTTTTCAGGTGCAGGTAAAGGCACAGTGATGAAGCGTCTTCTTGAGAAATATGATGACTATGCACTGTCTGTTTCCGTGACTACCAGAGCACCCCGCCCAGGTGAGGAAGACGGTATTGCCTACTTTTTCCGCAGCAGGGAAGAGTTTGAGCAGCTGATCAGGGAGGACGCGCTGATCGAATATGCCCAGTATGTGGAGAATTATTACGGTACTCCCCGTTCTTATGTAGAAGAGCAGCTTTCAGCAGGCAGGAATGTGATCCTGGAGATTGAGATCCAGGGGGCAATGAAGGTAAAAGAAAAAATACCGGAGGCTTTACTGGTATTTGTAACTCCGCCTACAGTGGCAGAGCTGGAAAAGCGTCTCAAAGGCAGAGGAACAGAAACTGATCAGGTAATTGCAGACCGGCTGGCCAGAGCTGGAGAAGAAGCAAAAGGCATGGATCAGTATGATTATATTCTGGTTAACGATGATGTGGAGGAATGTGTGGACCATCTTCATGATATTATTGTAAGCGAGCATTCCAGAGCATCCAGAAATATTGATTTTATTGAGGACATCCAGAGACAGACAAAAGCTTTTCAGAAATAAAAGATAACTATATGGCAAAGCCATTAAAAATGAAAGGAGAATATAAATGATACATCCATCTTATACAGAATTAATTGAGGCAATCAACACAAACAATGAGGACGATGATACCACAATGTCCATCAACAGCCGCTATTCCCTGGTACTTGCTGCCAGCAAGCGTGCACGTCAGCTGATCGCAGGAGCAAAACCTATGGTAGCTGGTGCAGCAGGTAAAAAGCCACTTTCTGTTGCTATTGATGAATTATATCAGGGACAGGTAAAGATTCTGGCACCTGAAGAGGAGACAGAAGAAACTGCAGAAACTGCAGAAGCTGTACAGACAGAGGCAGCTGTGGAAGAGACAGAAGCTGTGGCAGAAGCTGAGACAGAGGCAGCAGAAGAGACTGCTGCTGAAACTGAGACAGAAGAAAACTGATTGGGAGATTATATGAAGCTATTATTTGTATCATTAGGCTGCGATAAGAATCTGGTGGATTCTGAGGAAATGCTTGGACTTCTGACCAGAAAAGGATTTGAGATCGTAGATGATGAAACACTGGCAGAGGTAATCATTATCAATACCTGCTGCTTTATTAATGATGCTAAGGAAGAGAGCGTAAATACAATCCTGGAGATGGCAGAGTATAAAAAGGCAGGAAGCTGTAAGGCTCTGATCGTTACCGGATGTATGGCTCAGCGTTACAAAAATGAAATAACTGAAGAGGTTCCGGAGGTAGATGCAGTACTGGGAACCACTTCCTATGAGGATATTTACAGGGCAATCCAGGAAGCAGTGGATGGGAAACAGTTTCAGGAATTCAAGAGTATTGATTATCTGCCGGAAAGTCTGGGCAGGCGTGTCCTGACTACAGGCGGCCATTTTGGATACCTGAAGATAGCAGAAGGCTGTGACAAACACTGCACTTATTGTATTATTCCAAAGCTTAGAGGTAAATTCCGAAGCGTTCCTATGGAGCGCCTGCTTACCCAGGCCAGAGAAATGGCTGAGGAAGGTGTGAAAGAACTGATACTGGTAGCACAGGAGACTACAGTATACGGTACAGATATTTACGGAAAAAAATCTCTTCATGTTCTTTTGAAGGAATTATGTAAGATCAGCGGAATCCGTTGGATCCGGGTGTTATACTGCTACCCGGAAGAGATTTATGATGAACTGATCCAGACCATGAAAGAAGAGAAAAAGATATGTCATTATCTGGATCTTCCCATTCAGCATGCCAGCGACAGGATCCTGAAGCGTATGGGAAGACGTACCACCAGGGCAGAACTGGCGGATATTGTAAATAAACTTCGGGGAGAAATTCCGGACATTGTTCTGAGAACGACTCTGATCACAGGATTTCCCGGTGAAACTGAGGAAGACCATGAGGAACTGATGGAATTTGTAGACGAAATGGAGTTTGACAGACTGGGAGTATTTACTTATTCACCTGAAGAGGATACTCCTGCTGCAGGAATGCCGGACCAGATTCCTGAGGAGATCAAGGAAGAACGAAGGGATGAGATCATGGAACTCCAACAGGAGATTTCTTATGATAAGGGGACGGACCGTATTGGCCAGGAGCTGCTTGTCATGATTGAGGGCAAGGTAGCAGATGAAAGCGCCTATATCGGCAGAACCTATGGAGACGCACCGAAGGTGGACGGTTATATTTTTGTGCAGACCGGGGAACTTCTGATGACCGGTGATTTTGCAAAGGTACGTGTGACCGGTGCACTGGAATATGATTTGATAGGAGAGTTGGCAGATGAATACACCGAATAAATTGACAGTTGCCAGAATGATCCTTGTACCATTTCTGGTGTTGTTTATGCTTACAGGATGGGGCGGAGAAGGAAACCGCTATATATCCCTGGCTATTTTTGTGGTAGCCAGTGTTACAGACTGGTTTGACGGTAAGATTGCCAGAAAAAATAATCTGGTAACAAATTTCGGGAAATTTATGGATCCTCTGGCAGACAAGCTTCTGGTCTGCTCTGCTATGATTTGTTTTATTGAGCTGGATAAGCTTCCAGCATGGATTGTGATCATCATTATCGCAAGAGAATTTATTATCAGTGGTTTCCGCCTGATTGCAGCAGAGAATGGAATTGTAATTGCGGCGAATTACTGGGGCAAGTTCAAAACCGTTTCTCAGATGATCATGATTATTCTTCTTCTGGCAGATCTGGGAGGTGTGTTTGACGTGCTGGCACAGATTTTCATCTGGCTGTCAGTAGCTTTGACTATTATTTCTCTGATCACTTATATCTGGCAGAACAAGAAAGTATTATCCATGCAGGACTGATAAAATGCAGGACTGACAAAGAAATTCAGCGTATCATCTTCATTAGCTGAACTACCTTGTCAAGCTTTTGAATCTCCTGAGGAGATTTCCCTGCTTTTAACACATCAATGATTGTTGAGATTTCACTGGCGCTGAAGTTCATACCGCTTTTCTTCCCCTGGGAGGCTGCTCCCAACAGGAAAGGCAGGAGTTCACCGGCGCCTTTTGCATTTCCCTGAGAAGCCAGGCTGCGGAGCATTTCCAGCTTGGTTTTGTCTATATCTGCAAGCTTTGGATTGTTGATCCAGTTATCATTCAGGTTATTATTTAAGGGATCCTTCATTGGAATCCTCCTTTCTGTATTCCGGCTGGTTTATGATATTTACCATTTGAACCATTGCCATCATATTCACAAGCTGATCCAGCTTCGACCTGGCAGGACCGTAGCAAAAGCTGCGGATATCGTTAAGCATATCCATGGGATCTGCGTCTGCAGTACTTGCAGCAGTCAGGTCGGATTCGTAATTCTTTTTTCCAAAAATAGAAACTGTATTTCGAAATTCCATTGCTTTTTCATAAATAGAGAGAATCTGGCGGCTTCTGGCAGGCAGGTAAGGAATAGCAGCTTTCAGCATCTGCCCGTAATCAGTACCTGTGATCTGATCCAGAGGAGTCTGGGAAATAAAATCCTGATTCATGATGATACTCCTTTTTGTTTATGATTGATGACGGGGCCTGAGATTTTTTGCCCCTAACAGTTTATGAGCTTTGCTATCAAGATATGAAGGAATTATGACGGAAACCGGGCAATAGTTATGGCGAAGCAGACAGCTGTGACATATAATAAATTATAAACAGAAGGAAAGAGGAAGGGAAAATGAAGGATCGGAAGGAAAAACAGGTAATGGAGGGGAATTCCTTTTATGAAATAGATCTGGAATGCGTGCGAAGAAAGGAAGAAGCTGAAAAAGGTACTGGATTTGGTTGTGACAAATCGGATAGCCGTCCCCAAAGGCAGAGGGGTTAACCTCTGCCCGGGAAGGGAATAACGGCAGCCGGTCAGCAGCAGCTGTTATTGCATCCGCTGCCATTGCCACACAGGCAGAGGAGAACGATAATGATCCAGCAGTTGTCATTGCATCCGCAGCTATTACCTCCGCCAAATCCATTGTTACCGCACAGACAAAGAAGAATGATGATCCAAAGGATATTGCTGCAGGAATTGTTTCCGTAGGAGAGTCCACAGCCATTTCCGCATCCGCATCCACAGCCCATATTGCATCCACAGTTAGTGTCACAACCGGAATTGCATCCGCATCCTCCTCTGTCGTCGCAGCAGTTTGTAGCAGCTAAATCACTCATGTTGATTCCTCCAGAATTTCTTTACACTCTATCATATGTACCAGGATCAAATGTGTTACTGTGAACGGAGTGAACAGTAATTCAAATGTGTTGTTTGAGTAAACCGAATAGAAGTTGACATTAATATGAGATTCAGATATAATATATGTAACAATTTTGTAAAGAATGCAAAGGTTACGAAAAACAAATGCAATAAAAAGTCGAAAAATAACTATGAAAAGAATGGAGAGTATTCATGAAGAAACATAGAAACATATGGAAAAGCTGCCTGCTTCTTTCTGTGATCGCCGTTTTTGTACTGGGGTGTTTTTCTGTGTCGGCTGCGACCAAAACAGGCTTTGTCACTGAGAATGGCAAAACCTATTACATAAACAAGGATGGTTCCAGACAGAAAGGATGGCTGGAGCTAAATGGCAGAAAATATTATTTTAACAGAACTACAGGAGTTCAGCTGAAAGGCTGGGCTAAGGATTCCAGCGGTAAAGTGATCCGGTATTTTACCAAGGGTGCCGGCTATATGGTTACCGGTAATCTGAAGGATTCCAAGGGAAATATCCGCTATTTTGATGAGAAGACAGGCCTGCTTACCAGAGGATGGCGTACAGATGCCAAGGGATATAAATATTATTATTACAGTGGTTCCGGAGTGATGGCTACCGGTTGGGTACAGGATAAAAAATCACAGAGACGTTATTTCAGTAAAGCAAACGGCAGGATGCTTACGGGATGGGTTGAGAATTCTGCAGGTAATTACAGATATTTTCATCCGACGTCGGGAATTCTGTATGTAGGACTTCAGAAGGTGGGAGAAGATTACTACTATTTCTCCAAGACTACAGGTATCCGTTATGAGAAGGGCTTTGGCACGGTCGGAAGTAAGAAATATTATTTTGACAAAAAAACAGGCAAAATGAAAACCGGCTGGCTGGAGGAGGATGGCAAAAAATATTATTTTGAATCCTCAGGTGCCATGGTTGTAAATGATGTGCGGGCTATTGACGGCGCTACTTACAAGTTTGATGAAAACGGTGTGGCGTCTAAAGTAGATTCCAACTATGTGATAGATGGAAAGTATGTCAAGGTATTTGATGCTAAAAATAATAAATGGTATTATATGGAGAAAGAGTTTCTGGAGCATCCGGGAATTGCTGACGGCACAGTTTCTGACCTGGATCTGCTGGCTGCAGTATGTGATGCGGAGGCAGGAGACCAGGGGCTTGTGGGTATGGAAGCAGTGGCTCTCTGTGTGCTGAACTGTACAGTGGACAAGTATAAGGAATTTCCGTCACAGATCCGTTATGTGGTATATCAGGGAAAACCGAACCAGTATGCAGTTGTGATTGACGGTGCTCTGATCAAACGACTGAAGGGACAGTTTGAAGACAGGACTAATGCCTATGCAGCGGCGAAAGCGGCAATGGAGATTTTTAATGAATATGTAAACCGTGGTGCAAAGAGGGTTCTTCCGGGATTTAAGACAAAGGATTTCAACTATAAGTTCTTTATGACTCCGGCAGCCTTTAAAGCACAGAATCTTAATTTCAGCAAACTGGAATATGAACAGTACAAAGGACATGTATTCTTTGTGGACTGGATTTCAGGGTGAATACATTAACGCTTTAAGTTGGTAAAATATGAAGAGAATGTATTTAAATTCCTTGACAAATAAATTTTGTATTTGTATACTTGCAGATAGATAAAACAGTCAGGAAAAGGGCAATTCCCTATTCTGATCCTGACGGCTATATGAAAGTAAAGGCACAGATGGGAAATAGTAGCACGTGGAAAGCAGACAGAGAGCAGCCGGCTGGTGAGAGGCGCCTGAGGGAACCGTGTGAATACCTCCCGGAGCTCTGCACCCAACTTCCGGATCGAATGTTTCTGAGAACAGTAGGCTGCAGCGGTTTGGCATCCGTTAATTTGCTTAAGTGAAAGGCCTGGCCGGAAGATACTCTGGCAGTGACTTTATATCATTCACTTATGGAGGCAGAAAATGCGAGTTTTCTGTAAATTTAGGTGGTAACGCGAGACCCGGTTCTCGTCCTAAACGGACAGAGGAACCGGGTTATTTTAGTTATATTACGAGGAGGAAACAAACAATGACAGTTTGGGACGAGCTGAAAGCCCGTGGTCTGATTGCCCAGGTAACAGACGAAGAAGAGATCAAAGAAATGGTAAATAATGGAAAAGCCACATTTTACATTGGCTTTGACCCTACCGCAGACAGCCTTCATGTGGGACATTTCATGGCGCTCTGCCTGATGAAACGTCTGCAGATGGCGGGAAATAAACCAATCGCATTATTAGGCGGCGGAACCGGTATGATCGGTGACCCGTCCGGAAGATCTGATATGCGTCAGATGATGACAGTGGAGACCATTCAGCACAACATCGACTGCTTCAAGAAACAGATGGAGCGTTTCATCGACTTCTCAGACGGCAAGGCATTAATGGTAAACAATGCAGACTGGCTGATGAATTTAAATTATGTAGAAGTACTTCGTGATGTTGGACCACATTTCTCTGTAAACCGTATGCTCTCTCACGAGTGCTACAAACAGCGTATGGAACGTGGACTTACATTCCTTGAGTTCAACTATATGATCATGCAGAGCTACGACTTCTACATGCTGTATCAGAAATACGGCTGCACCATGCAGTTCGGCGGTGATGACCAGTGGGCAAATATGCTTGGCGGTACAGAGCTGATCCGTCGTAAACTTGGAAAAGACGCTTACGCCATGACGATCACACTTCTTCTGAACTCCGAAGGTAAGAAGATGGGTAAAACACAGTCCGGTGCTGTATGGCTTGACCCGGAGAAGACTTCTCCTTTCGATTTCTATCAGTACTGGAGAAACGTGGATGATGCAGATGTTATCAAATGTATGCGTCTCCTTACCTTCCTTCCGTTAGAAGAAATCGATGAGATGGCGAAATGGGAAGGAAGCCAGTTGAATAAAGCAAAAGAAATCCTTGCATACGAGCTGACAAATCTGGTTCATGGCGAAGAGGAAGCAAAGAAAGCGCAGGAAGGCGCAAGAGCACTTTTTGCAGGCGGCGCTGATACAGCACACATGCCGACAACTGAGCTTGCAGACGAAGACTTCTCAGAAGAAGGAACAATCGACCTGATCTCCATGCTTGTAAAAGCAGGAATGGTTCCAACACGTTCCGAGGGACGTCGCGCCATTGAACAGGGCGGTGTTTCCATTGACGGTGAGAAGATCACAGATGTGAAATACACAGTTGCCAAAGATGCACTTACAGGTGAAGGTGTAGTGCTGAAAAAAGGCAAAAAGAAATTCAATAAAGTTCTGGCAAAATAAAAAATTCATTATAGAAATATCGGCGGATACTGCTGGTGCCGCCGATTTCAGGAGGAAAAGATTATGAAGAAATACGGAGTAAACGAACTTCGTCAGATGTTCCTCGACTTCATGGAGAGCAAAGGACATCTGGTAATGAAAAGCTTTTCCCTGGTACCACAGGGAGATAAGAGTCTTCTGCTGATCAACGCAGGTATGGCTCCGCTGAAACCATATTTTACAGGTGCTGAAATCCCGCCAAGAACAAGAGTAAGTACCTGCCAGAAATGTATCCGTACAGGTGATATCGAGAATG
>OLNE01001462.1_pt1 | contig 16849 bp, 16 predicted proteins | sample 1672431 | NCBI WGS metagenome assembly OLNE01 (sample SAMEA3136685, study PRJEB25190) | human gut metagenome | reverse complement strand
CCGCAGCCGCCGAAGCGGTGCTTAAGCCGCTAGGCGGGAATTGTGCGGTATTGCCATAGGGAAAAAATGAAGCAAACCGTATGCTTATAAAGCAAACGCCATTGCATCTCCTGGCGCAAGCCCCCCGTCACTCACTTTTCCACCGCCATTGCGATCTGCTCGCGGGTGATGGGCAGCTCATAAAAGCGTTTGTGGGTGGCGTGGTAGATGGCATCGGCCACGGCGGGCAGCGGGGTGTTGATGACGACCTCACCGATGGACTTTGCGCCAAACGGACCGGTGCCCTCGTAGCTGCTCTCAAAACTTACATCAATATGTCCAATATCAGTGCGGCAGGGGATCTTGTACTGCATCAGGGAGCTTTCGCGCGGCATGCCGCGGTCATTGTAAGTCACATTCTCGGTCAGCGCCATGCCGATGCCCTGCAAAATGCCGCCCTCGGCCTGCACGCGGGCCAGGTTCGGGTTTACAGGGGTGCCGCAGTCAACCGCGGCCACATAGTTCACCACCTGGGCTTCGCCGGTTTCCAGGTCAACTTCCACTTCGGCGGCGCCAACCATAAACGGCGGGGGCGAAATCTCCGAGCTGTGGGTCACGGTGGCTTCCAGCGCCACCGTGTTGCCGCACTGGGATGCCGCTGCAATGCTGGCCAGCGGTACGCGCTGGGTGCCATCCTCGCTCGTCACGGCATCGCCGGTAAACAGCACGGCGGCTTTATCCAACCCAAGCAGCTGTGCCCCCAGGGTACAGATCTTATCTTTCAGTTCCAGCGCACACTTTTCCACGGCCTTGCCGGTCACATAGGTTGTGCTGGACGCATAGGAACCGGAATCATAGGGGGAAGAATCGGTATCTGCGCCCAAAACCGCAATGTTTTCCAGCGGGCATTCCAGCACTTCGGCAGCGATCTGCGCCAGGATCGTATCGCAGCCGGTGCCCATATCCGCTGCGCCGATGGAGAGAGTATAGAACCCGTCATCGTTAATTTTCAGCGTGGCACTGCCCACGTCCACATGGTCGATGCCGGAGCCCTGCATGGCCATGCCCATGCCAACAGCACGCACCTTGCCGTTGCCGATCTCGCGCACGGGGTACTTATGGTCCCAATCCATCCTGTCATGCACGGTTTTCAGGCAGCGGTCCAGCGCACAGCTGGTGTTGACCTGGCCATAGTAGGCGGGCATAACATCGCCCTCATGGATAATGTTGCGCTGCCGGAGCTCGAACGGGTCCATCCCCAATTTGTCGGCCAGCTCATTCACAGCGGATTCCACCGCAAACAGACCCTGGGTTGCGCCGTACCCGCGGTACGCACCCGATGACATGTGGTTGGTGTAAACAACATCGCTGACAAAGCGGAACGCTTCGGCCTTGCCGTACAGCGGGATGGACTTGTGGCCCGAAAGCCCCACCGTTGTGGGGCCGTGCTCACCGTAAGCGCCGGTGTTGGAAAGGGTGTGCAGGTCAATGCCCTTGATGATGCCGTCCTTTGTTGCGCCCAGCCGCACGTGCATCTCCATCTCATGGCGCGGGGTTGAAGCCGTCTGGCTTTCAAAGCGGGTATAGATGATCTTGCTGGGCTTCTTCGTTTTCCAGGTAACAAAGGCAGGGTAAACCTCGCACACTGACGTCTGTTTTGCGCCGAACCCGCCGCCGATGCGCGGCTTGGCAACGCGGATCATGGATTTGGGGATGTGCAGGGCGTTTGCCAAAATGCGGCGGCAATGGAACACGATCTGCGTTGAGCTGAGCACATTCAGCCGCCCGTAAGCATCAATGCTGCAATACGTGCGGAAGGTTTCCATCATGGCCTGCTGGCAGGCGCGGGTGTGGTAGGTGTGGTCAATGACCACATCGCACCCAGCCAATACCGCCTCAATATCACCCTCGCCGGATTCATCGTGGGCGCAGAGGTTGCGGTTCTTGTCAGCTCCGATGCCGGGAACAAGGGCTTCCCAGTTATCCTCCGGGTGCACAAGAATAGGGTTATCGAGCGCTGTGTGGAAATCCAGCACCGCGGGCAGAACGTCATATTCCACCTGAATCAGCTTCATCGCCTTATCGACGCATGTTTCGTCTTTGCCCGCAAGGATCGCAACAACATCCCCGGCAAAGCGGACATGGCGGTCGATCACAAGGCGGTCGTAAGGGCTCATTTCGGGGTAGGTCTGGCCCGCCTGGGTGTAGCGGCGGGCGTTCTGGTCCACATCTTTCCAGGTGTAAATCACCTCCATGCCGGGCACAAGCATGGCGCGGGAGGTATCAATATTTTTGACGATCGCATTGGCGTGGGGGGAGCGCAGCAGCTTGACGATGAGACAGTCCTGCGGGATAACATCATCCATGTACACAGGCTGGCCGGTTACAAGCTGCATGGCGTCCTTCTTGCGCACAGGCTGGTTCACAGTTTTCATTGGGCAGCCTCCTTTGATTTTTTCCACGCCAAAAAGTTCTGGATCCCGCGCAGCTGGCCTTCGTACCCGGAGCAGCGGCAAAGGTTGCCCGCAAGGTATTCCTTGATCTCCTCCTCATTGGGGTCGGGTTTTTCGCGGAAAAGGGCCAGCGCATTCATGATAAAGCCGGGGTTGCAGAAGCCGCACTGCTCGGCCCCCTGGTCAGCGATGAACGCGCCGAACTCAGCGGCTTCCTCCTGCAGGCCCTCCAGCGTGGTAACGCTGCGGCCATCCACCCGCGCCGCCAGTACAGAGCAGGAAAGCACCGGCTTTCCGTCCAAAAACACGGTGCACAGCCCGCAGTTGGCGGTTTCGCACCCGCGCTTGACGCTTTTGCAGCCTAAAGAGCGCACCAGATCAATCAGCAGGGTATCGGGGACGATCTCAGCAGCTGTTTTTTTATGGTTCAACGTAAAATGAATTTGCATCAGAGCACCTCCAGGTTCCCCAGTGCCTGTACGGCACGCTTGACAAGCACCCCCACCAGATGGGTGCGGTAGGCGGCACTGCCGCGCAGGTTGCTGCCGGTGGGCACCGCAGCCTGTACGGCGGCGGGCAGCTCATCCGGGGCGGCCGTGGGGCAGACAAGCATGGCTTTCATGGGGCGTGCACCGATGGCAAAGCGGTAGGCTCCATCCGCCGTGCGTGCAGCAGCGCAGGTCAAAATCGGGAAGTCCGTCTGGGTGGCCCGCACAGACTGGTAATGCACGGCAAGCCCCGGCGTCTTTTTTATGTAAACATGGGTCAAAATATCACGGTCATAGGGCAGGGCGGCAAACTGTGCAATGGGCATCCGGCCTGCTTTGTACAGCTCCACATCGCAGTCCAGCGCCAGCAGCAGCGTTAATACGTCTGAAAAGCCAAACCGACCGTACACGCTGCCGCCCACGGTGGCGCAGTTGCGGAACTGCACCCCCACAATATGGCGCACGGCCTCCCGCATGGCGCCATTGGTGGCCGCGTTCAGCGCGGCGTGGGTTTCCAGGCTGCGCAGCGTTGCCATGGCGCCAATGGCAAATTCGGTATCGGTTTCTTCAATGGTATCCAACCCCAGCGCAGATAGGTCAATGGCTGTGCCAACGCTGATTTTTTCCATTTTCAGCCACAGCATCCCTCCCAGCACCCGGTTCGGGCGCTTCTGGTTCAGCTGCCATGCTTCTTCCAGTGTGGCGGGGCGGGCATATTCTCGAATCGTTATCATAGAATGCTCTCCGTTTTTGGGTAAAATCATACTTTTGTGTAGTACTACTTTTATTTTACCACAAATTCTGCTATAATTCCGTTGTTGCTTGAAAAACACAACGGAATATTGGTTTTAGAAGGAAGTAAGAAACATGAAAATGACCAAAATGACCGCCCTGCTGCTGGCCGCCGCTATGGCACTGACAGCCTGCGGCAGCACCGCTGCTGCCAGCAGTACCGCAGCCAGCGAGGCTGCTTCCGTAGAGGCTACCGCAGCCCCAGAAGCCACTGCTGCACCGGAAAAACCTGCCGCCGAAACGGCGGTTACCTACCCGCTGACCGTTACCGACCAGCTGGGCCGCGAAGTTACCATTGAGGAAGAACCCAAAACCCTTGCCAGCGGCTACTACATTTCCACCAGCCTGCTGATTGCGCTGGGCGTGCAGAACGAGCTGGTTGGCGTGGAAGCCAAAGCCGACAAACGCAACATCTACAGCCTGTCCGCCCCGGAGATTCAGTCCCTGCCCAGCATTGGCACCGCCAAAGAGTTTGACTTGGAAGGCTGCGCTGCGCTGACCCCGGATCTTGTCATCGTGCCCGCCAAGCTCAAGGATTCCATCCCCCAGATGGAGGAAATGGGCCTGACCGTGCTGGCTGTTAAGCCAGAAAACCAGGCCGGCCTGTTCGGCGCGATCGAGCTGCTGGCACAGGCAACCAACACCACCGCCCGCGGCGAGGAGCTGGAAATGGCCATTGACAGCAACCTGGCCGCCCTGGCCGAAGCCGTTGCCGGCACCGATGCCCCCAGCGTTTACCTGGCAGGCAACAGCTCCGTGTTGGAAACCGCAGGCCCCGCCATGTATCAGAACACGATGATCGAAAACGCCAACGGCACGAACGCCGCCGCCAGCGTGGAAGATACCTACTGGGCCGAAGTTTCCTATGAGCAGATCCTGGATTGGAACCCCGATTACATCATTCTGGCATCCGATGCTGAATATGACGTTGATTCTGTTCTGAACGATGCCGCCCTGGCGGACTGCACCGCCGTCAAGGAGAGCCATGTTTACCAGCTGCCCCACGCTGTTGAGGCTGTGGATTCCCCCGTGCCGGCCAGCTTCCTTGGCAGTGTTTATCTTGCCAGCGTGCTGCACCCGGAGCAGGTGACCGAGGAGTATTACCACGCCGCTGCCGATGAATTCTATGGTAGCTTCTATGGCTTTACCCCCGAATCTTATGAATAATAACCGCAAACGCACGGCGCTGTGCCTTCTGGGCGCAACGCTCTGCGTTTTTATGGCCTTTGGTGCGGCACTTTATTTCGGCCGTTATCCCATAACCCTGCAGGCACTGCTGGCGGGGGACGCTATGGCAGTGCGCACCTTTACGGTGCTGCGCCTGCCCCGTGCCGTGATGGCGCTGGCGGGCGGGTTCGGTCTTGGCGTGGCGGGCTTTGTGTACCAGACTGTTTTCCGCAATCCACTGGCAAGCCCGGATATCATTGGGGTATCGTCGGGGGCCAGCGTTGGCGCGGCATTTGCCATTTTGTTTGTCTCTTCGGGCACGCTGGGCACCACGGTATGCGCCTTTGCGGGCGGGCTGGCAGCGGTGTTTCTCTCGCTTGGCTTGGCGGCCGCCGCGCCGGGGCGCAGCAAGATGAACCTGGTGCTGGCGGGCATTGCCGTACATGCGCTGGCGCAAACTCTTTTGATGCTGCTAAAGCTGACCGCTGACCCGGAAAAAGAGCTGGCCAGCATTGAATATTGGATCATGGGCAGCCTGGCGGGGGTAACGCAAAGCCGGGTGTGGTTCCCCGTTCCAATGGCTATTTCCTGCTGCGCCGTAATTTTTGCTTTGCACCGTCAGGCGATGCTTTTATCCGTGGAAGAGGATGAAGCGCGGCTGCTGGGGGTTCCGGTGGGGCGGATGCGTTTTCTGCTGCTGACATTGGCAACGCTGGTGGTGGCCGCGGTTGTCAGCGTGACTGGGCTGATCAGCTTTGTCGGGCTGCTGGCCCCCCACTGTGCGCGGCTGCTGGCGGGGCACAACCGCCGCTCCACCAGCCTGCTCAGCGGGCTGGTGGGCAGCACGCTGCTGCTGGCGGCGGATACCATTGCCAAAACGGTGGCGGCAACCGAACTGCCGGTCAGTATCTTCACCTCGCTGCTGGGTGTTCCGTTTTTGCTCTACCTTATTATAAAGCCGGGGAGGGAGACGCGGTAATGTTCACTGTGGAAAATCTGGCCGTCCGTCTTGGCGATAAGAACATCCTGCAAAATGTTCATTTTACGATAGATACCCCCGGCCAGCTGGTGGGAATATTGGGGGCGAACGGCAGCGGAAAAACCACCCTGCTGCGCGCAGTGGCCGGGCTTTTGCCCCATACGGGGTGCTGCCTGATGGATGGTGTGCCGCTGGAAAGCCTTTCTACCAGGTGTCTGGCACAAACGGTCAGTTACATCCCGCAGCAAAGCGGAATTTCGGTGTCCATGTCTGCACGGGAAGTTGTGCTGATGGGCTGCAACCCCCGCCTTGGCGTGCTGCAAAGCCCCACCGCTGCCATGTGTGCAGCAGCGGAAGAAGCCCTGCGCACGGTAGGCCTGGCGGATAAAGCCGAGCAGGACTACCTGGCGCTGAGCGGCGGCGAACGCCAGCTCTGTATTCTGGCACGTACCTTTGTGGAGGATGCGCCTTTGCTGCTACTGGATGAACCGGACAGCGCCCTGGACCTTGCCAACCGCAGCCATATGGCGGCGCTGCTGGCAGAATTTGTGCATGCAAGCGGCAAAACAGCGCTGATCTGCCTGCATGACCCCATGCTGATGCTGGACTGGTGCGATACGCTGATCGTGCTGCAAAACGGGCAGGTTGGAGCCATGCTGTACCCCAGAACCGACCCGGTTGAAGCGCTGCGATCCGCGCTGGCAGCAGTATACGGCCCTCTGGAACTGGTGCCTGTGACCGACCGCACGGGCCGGGTGCGGCTGGCGCTGCTGCCGTTGTGAGGAAAGAAAAATGAAACCGAAGATTCATGTGATGCTCTGCGATGATATCGGCGAGCGCTTTTTTGGCGAAGGCCCCTGCCGCCTGCTGCACCGGATTGAAGAGACCGGCTCACTGCGGGCGGCGGCACAGGCCATGGGGCTTTCTTACTCCAAAGCGCTGCGCATGGTCAAGCGGGCGGAAAAAGAATTGGGCTTTGCGCTGACCCGCAAAACCATTGGCGGGCGCGGCGGCGGGGGCAGCACCCTGACGGATGAAGCCCGCAATTTTATGGAAAGGTATGAGGCTTACCGTGATGCCTGTGTACAGACTGACCGCGAGCTCTATTATAAGTTCTTTCCGGGCGAGCGGTAAGCGCCACCTGCTGTTGACCGGCGGGCGCGGTACGGGAAAAACCACCCTGCTGCGTGCGCTGGTGCCATTGCTTTGCCCCGGGGCACAGGAAATTACCACAGCAGTGTACCCTGCGGACCGTGTGGAAATTCGAGAAAGTGTGGGCGGAAAAATAGCGGTGATCGGCCGTTTTGACCCGGCACTGCCCCCAGGCGAAAACCGGATGCGCCCCGTGGCGGACGGCTTTTTGCTGCTGGGAGTACCCGCCCTGCACCGCATGGCGGCAGGGGAGAGCGAATGGGCGGTGCTGGATGAACTCGGTTACCTGGAAAATAGCTGCCCCGAATTCCGGCAGGCAGTGGAAGCGCTGCTGGATGCAAAGCGCGTTCTCGCTATTGTGCGTAAGCAGGATACCCCATTTTTAACCGCACTGTGCGCCCGGCAGGATGCCTTTGTGGTGGATTTGGACGATCCCGCGTCCGCTCTCGGCTGCGTGGTCATGGCGTCCGGGCTGGGGCGGCGGTTCGGCGGAAACAAGCTGATGGCGGATTTTTGCGGTGCACCGCTGATGGCCAATGCGCTGGCTCTAGCCGCTCTGCCGCTGCTGGCCTGCCGCATTGTCGTGACCCGCTCGGAAGAGGTTGAGGCGCTCTGTAACGCGCAGGGCGTCCCCGTTCTGCGCCACGCGCAGCCCTACCGCAGCGATACGGTCCGGCTGGGGCTGGCGGCATTGCTGGGAAAAGAGCCCGCTTTGCGCGGCTGCCTGTTTCTGCCGGGGGACCAGCCGCTGCTCACGCAGCAAAGTGTGGAAGCACTGGCGCTGGCAGCGGCCCCCGATGCCATTGTGCGGCTGTGCGCTGCCGATGGCACCCCCGGCAGCCCAGTGCTGTTCGGCGCGGATTATTTTTCGGAGCTGCTTCACCTGCCGGATGGCCGCGGCGGCAATGCCGTTGCGCGGGCCCACCCCGGTTCCGTCTGCCTTGTGTCCGCCCGGAACGATGCCGAACTGAGGGATGTGGATACGCGGGAGGACCTGAACCAGCTGCGTCAGCTGACAAGCAGATAAAAATACCGTGCAGTTCAAAAAAAGCTGCACGGTATTTTTTATTTCATCACCTATTATATGATTGTAAACTGGCAGGCCCGCATGGCATCCAGCGCAGTCTGGTGGCTCTGGGGCGTTACCCCGGCGCAGCAGTCCGACAAAACTTCGATCTCTGTTTCCGGGAAAGCTGCACGCAGTACCATGGCGTTGCTAATCACACAGATATCGGTGCAGTAGCCATAAATAACAATTTTTTCAATATCTTCAACAGCCTTGTTGTGTGCCATCAGTTCATCCAGAATCTCACTGGGCAGCATATAACTGCCGAACGTGGGTTTGTCCACAATGTGGCACACTTCCGGCTCGGTGTCTACCATGACGTTTTCCAGTTCGGGCGCAAAATTCCAGCCATCCTCACCCTCAATGCAGTGCTCGATCGGCAGGCTGCGGCCCTCCCGCGTGGTCAGGTAGTTGTCCTGGTGGGTATCACGGGTAAAGAACATCCAGTGCCCGGCCTGTGCGTGTGCCCGCGCGGTCTCTGCCAGGTGCGCCACATTGGCCTGCGCCTGTGTGTTGGCCAGTGCCCCGGTAATAAAATCTTTCTGCACATCAATCACAAGATCAAGGGTGATTTTTTCGTCATTCATAGCATTTGCTCCCTGTCCACAGTATTTTCTCCAAGGTGTCTTTACACCTTAGTATACAGCATTTCTTTGCCGCCGTAAAGATTTTCGTTCTTGTTAAAAATGATCCAGCAGACTTCCGAGCGTATTGTACAGTATCAAAATGAGATGAAAATCTTGATACTGTACGGTGTTATTGGTTCGATGGCGACAGTGGATTCGGCGCTTTTTAGTAGTAGTGCAATTCGTGTGATAAAGATGATAGTTCTGTCTCTCCTCCATATTTCGCTAAACCGGGCTTTAGCGAAATTACGTGTAATGAAATCGTTCTATCACACTATAAATGAATATGCCATCCATTCTGCACCGGGGAAACGGTAATTTTTCTGCAATATGCAGCCCCCCTGCGGTATAGGGAAAGCAGAACGCCCCGCAAATCTGTACTGCCGCAGCACAGGCCTGCTGTTTTCTATCTGATACGGAAATACCAAAACTCCCCCCGAACAGGTGCGGGAATCGGGGATGCAGAGCAAAAATGTTTTTGAATAGAGGACATATCGGAAAAGATTCTGCACCTTTTGACTTTGCAGCGCCTGCCGCCATCCTGGCTTCCTGTGCCATGGATAGCCGATTTTTACGCTTTTATCATCGGAGGAGTCTTTACTGTTAAACTGTATATATATTCGGGATTTTGCGTTATATATACAGTTTTGGCAGGCTTGCATACGCCGTTTCCACTCCCTGTATTTTGTGTATTCCATTCAAGGACAGATATTTTACTCTGTTGTTCCTCACCTCTGCTATTTTGCTGCGTTTCCACTGCCTTTTTGCGTTTTGGTCTGTGGGTTCGGCCATCTCGCTGTGGCCGTTATGCTTTTCCGTGCCGTGTTTCACTTGATGAGTTGGGCGTCTCTTTGGGCTTATGTATGTTCTCCGTCCGCCTCCATTCGTCTCACTTTTCCTTTTTCCGCACATAAACAGTCCACCACATCCCCTTGTACGCTGCTTGTTTCCCTGCCATTCCGCAGTGATCCCATGATTTTGCGCCGGAAGCGCTTTCCCACGTTCCAGCGGCAGAGCATTGCTCTTTGTTTCAACCATCACAGCGATTCACTAGAGCCTTAAGCCGTTAAACTACCCATACAAAGCCCACCCCGCTGGAATTTCCAACTTTCCGGGTCGGCAATACTGCATTCATTCCCATATTTTCTCTTTTTTTGTTCTCGTCACGAGGACACATTTGCTTTGCTTATCGCTTTTTCCCTCATAATCCATGGTCTTATTCTACACATTTTTTCACCGTCGCTGTTTGTTTTGTATGTAAATCGGATATTTTCATAAAGGTAAAAAAAATATGAATAAAAATTGATGACAACCGCAAGCTGCCGCTATATAATAAGATAATTACAAGGCGGCTGGATTGTCAGTCAGTACCGCCGCCAGGAACAACGCATGTGCACACTATGGCCACAGAGCAGCCGTCGGGGCGCCATTCCCTGTGCGGCGGCCGTGCACACGAAAGAAGGAAAACGTAATGGTTAAATTTATCCTGAAGCGCATCGGAACCATGATCATTGCCATGTTCATGATCATTCTGATCACCTTCACCCTGATGCACTCTATTCCCGGTGGCCCGTTCACCAACACCAAGGGCGTGCCGGAAGAGGTTACCCAGGCCATGGAAGCTAAGTACGGCCTGGACCAGCCCATGCCGGTGCAGTTTGTCAAATATCTGGGCAGCCTGCTGCATGGCGATTTCGGCCCTTCCTATAAATATACCGGCAAAACCGTCAACGATTTTATTGCCACCGGTGCGCCGGTATCCGCCAAGCTGGGCCTTGTCACCCTGGTGTTTGTACTGCTTACCTCCATCCCCATGGGCATATTAGCGGCGCTGAAAAATGGCAAATGGCAGGATATGCTGCTGATGGCCATTGCCACCATCGGCGTTACGATTCCGTCTTTCGTGATCGCCTCCATGCTGATTTATGTATTCTCCTTTAAGCTGAACGTACTGCCTACCTTCGGCCTGGACAGCTGGAAGAGCTACATCCTGCCCGTCATCGCCATGGGCGGCTATTCCGTCAGCTACCTGGCCCGCCTGATGCGCTCCAGCCTGCTGGAAGTTATGGGCCAGGATTACATCCGCACCGCCCGCGCCAAGGGCCTGACCGAGTTCGCCGTTGTTACCAAGCATGCCCTGCGCAATGCGCTGATCCCCGTCATCACGGTGCTTGGCCCCACGGTGGCTGGCCTTTTGACCGGCAGCTTTGTTGTTGAAAAGATCTTCGCCATTCCCGGCATTGGCTATTACTTTGTAAACAGCGTGACCCAGCGCGACTACACCACTATCATGGGCGTTACCATCTTCTTTGCTGCGTTCCTGATGGCAATGGTGCTTTTGGTCGATATCTTCTACTGCCTGATCGACCCCAGAATCAAGTTTGACGCGTAATTGTTGAGGAAAGGTGAAAACACTTATGGCAGATTTAACCGCACAGAACAAGTGGGAACCGCTTGCTACCGATAACAGCGACCGTGAAAAAATCTGGTCCAAAAGCCGCACCTTTGCAGGTGACGTCTGGTTCCGTTTCCGCCGCAAGCCGACGGCCATCGCCGGTTTTGTGATTATTATCGCCCTGATGCTTTTTGCATTGGTCGGCCCCCTGTTTACCCCGTATGATTACTCCGTGCAGAATCTGGAAGTTGTCAACGTTCCGCCGGTCATGAAGGTTTACCAGATCCCCAACGGCGACTACCTGTACATTACCACCGCCCTGAAAGTCATCTCCGTTACCCCGGATGGCAAACTGAGCGGCCAGTTGCGCAAGGTGCGCGATGAATCCGATAAATCCATGACCATCTTTGATGCCGATGGCACCGAGGTTGCCCTGTATTACGGCGGCAGCCCCTATGTCATTGCCGATGAAGCCACCGGCAGCATCTACCCGTCCAAGACGATGTTGAACAAATCCTACATCCTTGGCACTGACGCCCTGGGCCGCGATGTGCTGACCCGCCTGATGTACGGCACCCGCATTTCCATGCTGGTTGCCTTGATGGCTGCGTTCGTCAACCTCATCATCGGCATTCTGTACGGCGGTATTTCCGGTTACCTGGGCGGCACCGTGGATATGATCATGATGCGTATTGTGGATATTATCTCCACCATTCCCCTGACGCTGTATGTTATCCTGATCATGCAGGTGCTGGGTGCCGGTATCCAGAGCATCATTGTTGCCTTGGGCAGCGTGTACTGGGTGGATATGGCCCGTGTTGTGCGCGGCCAGATCCTGAGCCTGAAGCAGCAGGAATTCGTTCTTGCCGCCAAGACCATTGGTTCCTCTGCCACAACGATTCTGTTTGACCACCTGATTCCCAACGCGCTCGGCTCCATCCTTGTTACCATTACCATGCTCATCCCCTCTGCCATCTTTATGGAGGCTTTCCTGGGTTATTTGGGCATCGGCCTGCAGCCCCCGCTGGCCAGCCTTGGCACCATGTGCAACGATGCATCTGCCAACCTGCGCACCAGCCCGCACGAGCTGTTGATCCCTGCTTTGATGATTTGTGTGATCATGTTTGCCTTTAACTTTGTCGGTGATGGTTTGCGTGATGCACTGGACCCGAAGCTGAAGAAGTAAGGAGAGCAAAATGAGCGAGACGATTTTGAAGGTAGAGGATCTGAAAACCTCCTTTATGACTTCCTCCGGCGAAGTGCAGGCTGTGCGCGGCGTCAGCTTTGAAGTGCATAAGGGCGAGATCCTTGGTATTGTCGGTGAGTCCGGCAGCGGCAAAAGCGTTACTTCCATGTCCATCCTGCGCCTGCTGGCCGATACTGCCCGCATTAAAAACGGCAAAATTGAATTTGAAGGCACCGACCTGACCAAAGTCAGCGATAAGCAGATGCGCGAAATCCGCGGCCAGAAGATTGCCATGGTGTTTCAGGACCCCATGTCCAGCCTGAATCCGCTGATTCCCGTTGGCAAACAGGTTGCCGAAATGATCCATGTACACCACCCGGAGATGAAGCGCGACGAGCTGCAGGCTGCCACGCTGGAGTTGTTCCGCGAAGTACGTATTCCCGAAGCCGAAAAGCGGCTGAAATCCTACCCGCATGAATTTTCCGGCGGTATGCGCCAGCGCGTCATGATCGCCATGGCGCTGGCCAACCACCCTGACCTGCTGATTGCGGACGAGCCCACCACCGCCCTGGATGTGACCATCCAGCACCAGATTTTGAAACAGATGCGCTCCCTGCAGGAGGAATACGGCACCAGCATCATCTTTATCACCCATGACCTGGGCGTTGTGGCTGAGCTGTGCGACCGCGTTGTTGTTCTGTACGGCGGCCTTGTGATGGAGGAAGCGGAAATCAACGATCTGTTTGAAAACCCGCTGCACCCCTACACCATGGGCCTGCTGGCCTCCATCCCCGGCCTGACCAAGGATAAGAGCGAGCGCTTGCAGTCCATCCCCGGCAGCCCGCCGGATATGACCAAGCCCCCCAAGGGCTGCCCGTTTGCTTCCCGCTGCCAGTTTGCGCGCAACATCTGCGCAGCCGAGTGCCCGCCGTTTGTCCAGGTTGGCAGCCGTCAGGCACGCTGCTGGCTGCTGCAGCCGGACGCCCCGGCCGAGGGAAATCCTCTGCATGAAAAACTGGCAGAAGCCGAAAGGAAGGCACACTAATGGAACAGCCCATTCTTCAGGTAGAGCACCTGACAAAATTCTTTTCTGTCGGCCCGCACGCGGAAGTTCATGCAGTAGATGATGTCAACTTTACGCTGCGCCGCGGCCGCACCTTTGGCCTGGTTGGCGAGTCTGGCTGCGGCAAAAGCAGCTGCGCACGCACCATCATCCGCATTTATGAGCCTTCGCAGGGCAAGATCATCTTCAACGGGCAGGATATCGCCCACCTCAAGCCCCACCAGATGCAGCCGGTGCGCCGCAACATGCAGATGATCTTCCAGGATCCGTATGCTTCGCTGAACGCCCGCATGACGGTGCGCGATATCATTGCCGAGCCGCTGAAAGCCCACCATGTTTGCAAAAGCAAGCAGGAAGTTGACGAAAAAGTCTTTGCCATGCTGAACCGCGTTGGCCTGACGGCAGAACACGCCGGACGGTATGCCCACGAGTTTTCCGGCGGCCAGCGCCAGCGCGTCGGCATTGCCCGCGCCCTGGTGCTGAACCCCGCGCTGGTCATCTGTGATGAGCCCATCTCCGCATTGGACGTTTCCATTCAGGCGCAGGTTGTCAACCTGCTGCGTGACTACCAGCAGGCCGAAGGTACCTCTTACCTGTTTATCGCCCACGACCTTTCGATGGTGCGTTATGTTTCGGATGATATCGGCGTGATGTACCTGGGCCAGCTGGTGGAAAGCAGCGATTCCGAAGAGATCTACAAAAACCCGCTGCACCCCTACACCAAGGGCTTGCTGAGCTGCATTCCCATCGCGGACCCCAAGCTGGCCCGCGCCCATGCGAGCGCCGGTGTGGAGGGCGATCTGCCCAGCCCGGTCAACCCGAAACCCGGCTGCCGGTTCTGTGGCCGCTGCCCCTATGCAAAGCCCATTTGCAGCGAGCAGACCCCGGCCATGAAGGAAGCCGCACCCGGCCATTTTGTGGCCTGCCACCTGTATTAAGCCTTTTTATTTTGGTTTCTCCGCTTCTTGTTCCGGCAGCCTGCCGCAAACGGGTACCGGCGGCCAAAGCGGGATATGCAACACAGTGCTGTTCCGTTTTGGCTCCCCTGCCCGGTTTACTGCGCCCTGCTGGTGCAAAGGAACGGCAAACATACATTATTTTCTTTTCGAGGGGGATACACATGAAAAAGAAAGTCATCAGTGCCGCTCTTGCCGGCACGCTGGCGGTCTCCTTGCTCAGCGCCTGCGGCGCTTCCAATGAGCCCCAGAACATCTCCGATGTTTCTTCTGCTGCCAGCAGCGAAGCAACTTCCACCACCGCTTCCTCCGAGTCTACCGGTGATGCCGCCCAGGAACTGACCTTTGTTCTGAGCAACATTCCCGACGGCCTGGATCCGAGCGTGACCAACAACTCCTTCGCACAGTATGTTCTGATCAACTGCTTCGAAGGCCTTGTTACCTATGACAGCACCGGCACCCTGGTTCCCGGCAACGCTGAAAGCTGGGATATCAGCGACGACGGCCTGACCTACACCTTCCACCTGCGCGACGGCCTGAAGTGGAGCGATGGCAGCGACCTGACCGCTGAAGATTACGTTTACACCATTCAGCGCGTTCTGACCCCGGCCACCGCCGCACAGTACGTCAGCATGGCTACTGATTACATCAAGAATGCTCAGGAGTATTACGACGGCACCGCCACCGCTGACGACCTGGGCGTGAAGGCTCTGGACGACAAGACCCTGGAGATCACCCTGATCCAGCCCACCTCCTATTTCATCGACATCCTGAGCATGTGGACCTTCTCCCCTGTTCAGAAAGCCACCGTTGAAGCCAACGGCGACAAGTGGTCCACCGAAGCAGATACCTATATCTGCAACGGCCCCTTCAAGATCGCCAGCATGAGCATGAACGAAAACGTCATTCTGGAAAAGAACGAGAACTACTGGGATGCTGAGAATGTCTCCCTGCAGAAGGTCACCTTCCGCTACGTTCTGGATCAGGCAACTGCTCTGACCGCTTACGAGTCCGGCGAGGTTGACGGCGTTGCCAGCATTCCTTCCTCTGACTTTGCCCGCCTGAAGGCCGAGAATGCCGGTGTGCAGACCAGCCCCAGCTACGGCACTGTTTACTATGACTTCAACTGCTCTGCCGAGCCTGTGAACAACGTTCTGGTCCGCAAGGCAATCTGCCTGGCCATCGACCGTCAGTCCATCATCGACAACGTTGTGCAGGTCGATGCACAGCCCGCTTACAGCTTCCTGGCCCCCGGCTACTCTGTTGATGGCAAGGATATCACCGAAGGCCGCGAAAGCTTTGGCCTGTCCGCTACCGCTGACGTTGAGGGCGCCCAGGCTGCCTTGGCAGAGGCTGGCTACCCCAACGGCGAAGGCTTCCCCACTCTGACCCTGAGCTACTACGACAACGACACCGTCAAGAAGGTCGTTGAAGCTATGGCTGAAATGCTGAAGAATAACCTGAACATCAATGTTGAAGTTTCCTCCAACGAGTGGAGCATCTTCTATGACGACGTTCAGAAAGGCAACTATCAGGTTGCTGCCATGGGCTGGAGCGCTGACTACGTGAACCCCATGAGCTTCCTGCCCCTGTGCAAGACCGGCGATTCTTCCAACAACCTGTTCTATTCCAACGCCGATTATGACGCTCTGGTTGATCAGGTCAAGGCTGAGAACGATCCGGCCAAGGCTGCTGAGCTGACCCTGCAGGCTGACGCTATCGTTTCCAACGATTACGCTGTTCTGCCCCTGTACTACAAGTCCAACAACTACCTGATGCATGACAACATCAGCGGTTTCTACATGACTGCTTCTGGCAACCTGTTCTTCAAGGATGTGAAGGTCGGCTAATGCGCTGCACGATTGAAACCAGGGACTTTGGTACTATGGTTTTTACGCTGTACCCGGAATATGCCCCCCTCACCGTGGCAAACTTTGTGAAAACTGCACGCAGCGGTTTTTATGATGGTTTGTGTTGGTGCCGCATCGTTAAGGATTATGTCATTCAGGGCGGTTCGCCGGACAATGACATCATGACGGACAGTGATTGGCATATTAAGGGCGAGTTTACGGAAAATGGCGTCAACAACCCGCTCAAGCATATCCGCGGTGCCCTTTCTATGGCGCGCGATGATGACTTTGATACCGCCGGCACGCAGTTCTTTGTTGTTCACAAGGATGCTGCCAAGCTGGACGGCCGTTACGCCGCCTTTGGCGAAATGGAGAGCGGTTTTGATGTGCTGGACGCCATTGCCAACCAGCCCACTTACGGCCCTGAAACCTGGAACAAGCCCAAACAGATGCCTGTCATCACCAAAATCACGATCGAAGATTGATGGTTTTGGCTGACCGGCTGAACTGAACCACAACACCCCCTGCACCGGAAAGCATTGTGCTTTTGGTGCAGGGGGTGCTTTTGTGCTGTCTGTTGTTCGGTTGCCGTTCGCCATCATTTGTACATGAATTTCCGGAATATTTTTCGTCCGTGCGTTCTCTATGGCAACACCGCACAATTCCCGCCTAGCGGCTTAAGCACCGCTTCGGCGGC
>OLNE01001457.1_pt1 | contig 16901 bp, 14 predicted proteins | sample 1672431 | NCBI WGS metagenome assembly OLNE01 (sample SAMEA3136685, study PRJEB25190) | human gut metagenome | reverse complement strand
TAACCATTCATGACCGGCATCATAATGTCCATAAGAATGACATCAAATTCACCAGATCTGCTTTTTTCGAATATCTCAACAGCTTCCTGTCCATTCCATGCTTTGGTCACCTCAGCACCTTCATTCTGAATCGCAAATTCAGCAATTTCCATATTCAGCTCATTATCTTCTGCCAGAAGAATATGCAGTCCCTTTATAGATTTTTCTGATACGTCCTTCTGTTCTTCTCGTTTATCCGCATCCAGATCTATTTTGAATGGAATCCGGATCACAAATGTCGTCCCTACGCCTTTTTCACTTTCAAAAGTAATGGCTCCACCCATTTTTTCAACCAGTTTTTTGGTAATAGGCATTCCCAGACCTGTTCCTGCAAATTTTGTGCGGCTTCCTGGCTGTTCCTGTGCAAATGGTTCAAAAATATGTTTCTGGAACTCCTCAGTCATTCCAATTCCTGTATCCCGGCAGACAAATTCCATTGTTGTCATTTCCGGCTGTTTGGATGGAATCTCCCTGTAGCTGATATAAATATATCCGTTTTCTCTGTTATATTTCACCGCATTCGACAGGATATTCATCATCACACGTTTCACATACTCTGAGCTTCCAATAAAATCCCTGTGTATGATTTCTTTTTTCTCCCACACGATCTGGATATTCTCTTCTGCTGCCATCTGCTCGATCACAACAAATACTTCCCTGGAAATACTGCTCAGATTAAACGGGATCTCTTCCAGAACGATTTCATCAGACTCCATCTTACTCATATCCAGAACATCATTTACCAGTTCCAGTAATAGATTAGATGCCTCTTTCACCTTTATCCTGTATTCTGTCTGCTTCTCCATATCATCTGCATAATGGTCTGCCATATTGACCATGCCGCAGATTCCATTGATCGGAGTCCGGATATCATGGCTCATCCGCTGGAGAAACTCTGTTTTTGCCTCATTGGCGGCTTCTGCCTTTTTTGCTGCTATCAGAAGTTCTGCTTTATATTTTTCATCTTTTTCCTGTTCCTGTTTCCGATGCGCCAGATTGGTTCTGTATGTCCAGAACCAGAATATACTGAACATCAGACAATAAAGAAAAATAACGCTTGTCACACTTAATGGAAGGTTATGAAACACTTCTTTGTCTGGAAGATACGCATAGATATAATAATCCCTCTGTTTCAGCATGATTCCGTAACATCCGGTTCCTTCATTCTTCATATGAAAAATGTGCTGACTGTCTGTATGCTTTTTCATTGCCTGAACGACTTCGCTACCGGCTGTACTCTGCCCCAGCAGTTTCTTATCGTTGCTGGCAACAACGATCCCCTCGTCTGCAACAATAATCGTTCCATCTTTCTGAGTACTATAGCCATTTAAAAGCCCCTGTATCGTCAGCGTATAATTTCTGGTAAATTCAGGAGATGTATAATAATAAATCGCAACGATACCTGGCACATCTTTTCTGGCACAGGCTGCAATGTCAATACGAGATCCGTCTTCCCTGGTAAACCGTTCCGAATAGCTTCTTTCTTCATATCCGGCAAAATCCATGATAATGTCTTTTTGCAGATACTCCGTAATCTCATCGGTTAAAGATTCATCCGTGCTGTATTCACAGTCTGTCTTTCCTTCTTTGCTCAATACAATGATGCCATCCACCCAGAGAGTCTGCAGATTTTCTTTCAGGAACTCCTGGCTCAGATGACCGCCGTTTTCTTTTTCCGTTTTAATATTTGTACTCATCTGTCTGGCACTTTCAATGGCACGGAGAAGACTTTTGGATTCCGAAGATTCATTATAATGAGTGTAGGTGGAACACTGCACTTTGACATAATTTACAATCTCTACCATTCTCTTCTCTGCTTCTGCTTTTTCTGCATGGAAAAAATAAGACAGTGAAGCTACAGCCACACAGATTCCAATCAGACCACCAATCAGCTGGATCCGTTTTTCTTTTTTCTTTTTCTTAATATCCAAGATCATCCACCTCCAGATATTTCTCCGGATTATCCAGATATTTTCCAATAATTTTCAGGGATGTGCCATCCAGGCGCATTTCTTCCAGCGTCTGGTCCATCTGCTCACAGATTCCCCGATCGTCATCTTTTGCAAAAGCAACACCTATTCCAGTGATCATCAGAGGCTCTTCCAGGATACGGAAGCTTGCGTCATAATCCTTCATATACTGGACAATCGATTCCTCATGCGCGGCAACTGCATCTACATAGCCTTTTCCCAGAAACGTATAGATCAACTCCCAGTGTCCAAGACTGATCAGATTCTCCAGTTTTGGGATTCTTTCATCCGTCCGGTTCAGAAAAATGCCTTCCGGTTTGGTTGTAGACTGGACAGCCAGATTTTTTCCCTCCAGATCATTCAGCTTATAAATGTCACTGTTCTCATTTACAGCGACCACCTGGCGGCTTGCGATATATGGTCCCGCCCAGCGGTAATCATCAAGGCGCCCTTCCATGGAAAAACAGCCCATGATACAGTCAATCTCTCCGCTTTCCACCAGCTCTTTTTTCTTCTCCCAGTTGATCTGGACGACATCCACCTGGTAGCCCATTCTTTTAAAAGCTTCCGTGGCCAGTTCTACATCTATACCCGTCGGTACACCATCCTCATTCAGATAATTGTATGGTGGATAGCTGTCACTCCCGAGCGTAATGACCGGTTTTTCGTTTTCTTCTTTCGCGTTATCTGTGTTTTTACACCCTGCCAGGGTGACCGCTAAAATTCCCACAAGCAGAATGCCTGCGATCATTCTTTTTCCTTTCATTTTTCTTACATCTCCTGTAGATACTTTAAGATATTCTAAAACAAAAAACACTGTCCTATAGACAGTGCACATCATCATCTTATGCAACTGGCTGCCATTTTACAGGCCCTATAGCTTTGCGTCACAGACTTTCGTCTGCTTTGCCAATTATTTTTAATCACAGCTTTCACAAAAAGGTAATTCTATAATCTTCTAACATCTCACTATGTGTATGCAAAGCTTCACCGCATTGATGTTTGAAAAGGAAAAAGAGAACAGTCGATATATATATGTATATATTCGAACTGTTCTCCTGCTTTTGCAAAAGCCATTTTCGTTTATATGTTTTTAATAATATCACGGAAAGTTACGTTTGTCACCCAAAAATTTGCTAATCCAAACAAATCAAATACATTCCATAATTATCTTCTCGCACCTGTCATATCCCAGCTGCGAACTGTTCAGACACAACGTATAGTTATCAGCTTTTCCCCATCTCTGATCCGTGTAGAAGTTGTAATTTGTCATACGTCTTTTATCAGTGTCTGCCATCATTTTGACAGCTTCCTTCTCTTCTACATTGTATAAACGAGTGATACGCTGTATTTTTTCCGGCATATTTCCATGAATAAATACATTCAGCACATCGTCACGGTCTTTCAGGATATAGTCCGCATTTCTTCCAATGATCACACAGGACTCTTTCTCTGCCAGATCTAAGATAACCTTTCTCTGTGCCTCATATACCATATCTTCTACTGATTTTCCGGTGATATCACGTCCGGCAAATGCATATGCAAACAAGCCTCTCTTCGGAGATAGCTCTGCATTTTCCTGAATATATTCCGGAGATAAACCAGACTTTTCTGCGATCTCATTGATAATATTTTTGTCATAATAAGCAATTCCAAGTTTTTTTGCAACTTCTTCTCCGATAAAGCGTCCACCACTTCCGAATTCTCTGCTGATCGTAATGATTCTTTTTGCCATCTCTGAGTCCTCCTTAACGCAAAGCATTAACCTTATTTTTTCTGATTCTCTTTAAGAACACATATCCTACAAAGCATGAAATTATTTCAGTGATCGGAAATGCCCACCAGATCAGTGAAACTCCCATCTGACCATTTCGAACAAATATAGAAAAAATTCCAGCCAGTGGCAAAATGATAATAAGCTGTCTCAAAAGTGAAATAACCAGTGATTCCATGCCACCATCAAGTGCCTGATAAATGCCCTGATAAGCAACATTGATTCCGGCAAACAAAAAGCTTACTGAGATTACTCTCATCGCACTGATAAAATATTCTTTTGACTGTCCTGCATTAAACAGAGTAGCAAACGCTCCAGGGAAAATCTCTGTGATTGCAATTCCCAGGATCATTAATACAATTGTATAGATCAGACCATATTTGATACCATCCTGGATTCTCTTTTTGCTTCTCATTCCATAAGCAAACGCAATGATCGGGGTGATCGCATCTCGCAGACCAAATGCAAGGAAGAGAACAAACTGCTGTACCTTATAGAACAATCCATAGGCTGTCTGTGCTGATGGATTGAATTTCAGGATCAGGTTCATTACATAAACCATAATGGACATCAGCGCCTGAGCAATGATTGCAGGAAGTCCGATTGCATAGATTTCCTTAATAATTCCGCCATCTGGCTTCATGAATTTAGCTCCATGCTCAAATTCCTTATTAAATTTGATATGAAAGATCAGCAGTAATACTGCAGATGCTACCTGTCCAATTACCGTTGCATAGGCAGCGCCTTTTACACCCATTTCAGGACAAGGACCAATACCATAGATCATGATCGGATCAAGGATAATATTTACAACCGCACCAACCACCTGACCGATCGTAGAATAAAGAGAGCGTCCTGTTGCCTGGAGCAGCTTTTCAAATAATGAAAAGAAAATAATACCAAAAGAGAGCACACAGCATATTCTCAGATAGCTGACTCCCATCTCCAGTACTTCAGTATCTACTGTCTGTGAGGAAATATATGCTTTCACTCCAAAGATACCAAACAATAAGCAGACCACATAAATGATCACGCCCAGAAACAGACTGTTACCAGCTACCTTTGCAGCTTTTTTACTGTTACCCTGTCCAAGTGTCCTTGCAAGAAGTGCATTCGTTCCGACACCGGTTCCGATTCCAACTGCCACCATAAGCATCTGAACCGGAAATGCCAGTGTCAAAGCATTTAATGCCACTTCACTGCCCACTCTCATATTTCCTACAAATGCACTGTCTACAATATTATAGACTGCCTGCAATGCCATGGATAAGATCATCGGGATTCCCATCTGGATCATCAGCTTATTCACCGGCATATCCTTCATTTTGTTACTTTCCGCCATTTTGTTTTACTCCTCTCTTTTCTGCACAAAAAAACGAGCAGCAGGTAAACTGGATTTACGCTTACTTGCTACTCGTTTGTTGTAATTATATTTCTTGTTTTTCAAAATGTCAAACAGAATTTTATTGTCCATTGTTCGTAATGTAATCAATAATCGTTTTGCATACTTCCTGTTTTGGTTTTCCAAGAGCAACTCCCAGCTCCATATATAGCAGGTTTTCTGCTATCTGAAAATACCTGGCATCTGTAGCAGTACACTTTTTTCCCTGTGCAAGCCTTTTTTCTTTCCGCTGATAAATCATTTTTATAATAGCGACTAATGCTTCAGGATCATTCGCTTTTACTGCATCTTTATAATTTTGCTCCCTCAGTTTTTCATTGTTTATCCATGCTGTCGGAATTTCTGGAATTCGTTTAATCAGATTCCATGCTTCTTCTTTTGTCAGGCATAATCTCAATCTTGACTCTGAGTTTGAAACTGGAACATATATTTTATCCTTTTCATCCTCTATTGGCTTTATCAAATAATACATTTTCTTATTTTTTTCATCCAACAGATTCAAATATAAAATATCTTCTATTTTACAGATACCTGTAACTGGTTTACTGACAAGATCTCCAATTTCATATTTCACAAAACTCGCTCCTTACTGACCGACCCTTTTATTCCGTAAATGTATATCGTACAAAAGAGCCGTTATTATCACCTGTTACTATTACAACGTCTCCATTCTCGTTACTTGTGGTTTCCAAGATAGGAAATCTTCCATTTTCTTTTACATAAGCTTCCGGGCTGGCTGCCTCTGCCTCGATCAGTGTTTTTTTACTGTACTGTTCTCCTCCACATGGATTTATATCCTCAATAAAAATTTCATACTCATGCATATGCACTTCCTCCTGGAATTAATTTTATAAAAGCGAGTAACGTATATTTTGCTTTGCTGCATGATTACGCTACTCGCCGTTGTAAATATTATAAAACTATTTTCTTCTTCTTTCAAAAGTGATTTTTACTAAAAATAAGCCTTCTGTTTTTAGGCATTATTACTATGACTTTTTCCTTTTTTCAAATCTTCTACGATTTCGTTATAGCGTTTTTTGTTTAATCGATAAAAGAACAAAACAATTGCTGTAACGATCCACAGAATTCCCGGAATTGTCGAGAATGCATGTTTCATGATTGCAATTACTTCCGGATTCTGTGCCTGGTTTGCTACATAACCATATTTTCCAAGCAATGCTGCGAGAAGCGCTGTGCCAATCGCCATTCCGATTTTATTTCCAAGAGAAACAAAAGCATACTGGAATCCATCATTTCTAAGTCCCGTCTTCCATTCACCATATTCCACACAATCCGGAATAATTGCATAAATTGCTGTATTAAACCCAGAGAAAAAGAACTGTGTAATCCCGGCAAGCGCATAAAATGCAACTGGTGATTCTTTTACATTGAAGAAGTACATTGCCAGCATTGCAATACCTGTGAGCAGTGCAAAGATCGATGCAGTTCTTCCTTTATTATTCAGCTTCCGAAATACTGGCTGAAAGCATGCCGCACCAATAATGGACGGAATGATAATACACATAGAATATGTTGTATAATAAGAGGCATTTCCCTCTACATAAGTAAAATAATATAAAATATCTGCATTTCTTCCATATAATGTAAATCCAAACAACACCTGTCCAACCAAAGCCAGAAGATATGGTTTGTTCTGCATAACTGCTTTCAACTGTACTTTTATTGAGATTTTTTCTTTCTCAGGAATTGCTACCTGTTCTTTTGTCTTTGCGAAACAGAAGAAATGACAGGCAGCAAAGATGCATCCATAAATGATTGCAACGAACAGATAACCACTCTTTGCACTGTTGCTTCCCAGCTTACTGATCAGGGGAACTGTAACAATATTGATGATTCCTATCGCAATCATTGCTGACACAGAACGGGAAGTATTAATCTTGGCACGCTCATCAATATCCTGTGTCATAGCACCACAGAGTGTTCCATATGGAATATTTACACAGGTATAACCTAATACCAGGAGGCAATAGGTTATCACCATATAGATAATCTTCGCTGTATTTGACCAGTCCGGATGCGCCCAGAAAGAAAGCACCAGAAGAATCGCTGTAATAGGCGCAGCTACAAGAAGCCATGGGCGATATCTGCCCCATCTTGTATGAGTCTTATCTGTCAGACCGCCTACGATTGGATCATTGATCGCATCCCAGAATCTTGAAAAGAGCATCAGGGCTGACACTGCAGCCATACTGATTCCAAACACGTCTGTATAAAAGATCATCAGAAAATTACTGACAAACATCCAGCTGAAATTACAGCCTACATCTCCAAATCCATATGCGATCTTACTGATCAGCGGCACTTTCCCATTATTACTTTCTGTCCCCATATCTTCCTCCCTGTCAGAATGTTGTTGGAATTCTATTTTTCCTGAACGTTAATGATAACCTTCATGGTAGTCTCGCGGTTGTCATCAATATACTGATATGCCTTCAGATAATCCTTAAATGCAAATGTTTTGGAGATCAAAGGTCTTAAATGTACCTTTCCATCATTTACAAGTGTGATTCCATCGATATAATCATCGTGACGATACATCATAGTACTCTTGATATCCAGTTCATGATCATTTGCGACTGCAAGATCAATTGATGCCATGCCTGCAAATACAGCTACCAGAACAATCACGCTTCCTTTTCTTGCATATTTGATAGCCTGTCCCATTGTGATATTATTTCCTGCACAATCATAGATCACATCCGCTTTATCCGGTCCAAATGCTTCAACCATTGCCTCCCCGAAATCTTTCTCTTTTGTATTTACACATACATCAATGCCGCATTCCTTCGCTTTATCCAGACGAAGATCACTGACATCAGTAATCATAACCTTTGCTGCTCCCATTCCTTTCGCAGCCTGTGCAACCAGATTTCCAATCGGACCAGCACCAAGAACTGCAATGTTCATTCCTTTTACATCGCCCATCTGCTTCACAGCATGTACAGCTACAGCAAGAGGCTCGATCATTGCACCTTCTTCATAAGACATCTCTTCCGGAATCAGTGTTACCTTGGATGCATCTACTGCAAAATACTCCGAAGCAGTTCCTGTTGTCTGGAATCCCATAACCTTCAATTCTTCGCAAAGATTGTATTTTCCGTGACGACATGGATAGCAGTGTCCGCAATAAACCTGCGGTTCAATTGTTACTTTCTGTCCCTCACGTAAACCTGAAGCATCTTTTCCTACTTTTACGATTTCTCCTGATACTTCATGTCCCTGCGTGACCGGATATTTGGTAAATGGATGTTTTCCATGATATACATGAATATCAGATCCACAGATACCAATGTTCATGATCTTGACCAATACCTGATCATCTTTTATTTCCGGAACCGGAACTTCTCTAAAAATAATTTCTCCTGGATTTGTCATTACCTGCTGTAACATAATTAATTCCTCCTTTATTTATTATCTTTTATTAAACGTTTTATTAAAGTAATTACATTATTATTCACTTGCCAGTATTTGTCAATATCCTTTTATTCACTTCTGCCTATTGCACAAGTTTGTTCCGTTGATTTTATGCATTTTTACTACAATATTAAGGAGTAATTTTCAACAAAGCAAAAAATCCAGAAAGAAAACACTCTTTTCTGTGTTTTCTCTCTGGATTTTAAATTTATGATGCTGACATCATAATTACATATTTTTTATAAATTCCTGCAGGAAATGCTTTGCCGCCCCCACTGCAGATGCCTCTCTCTTGTAAGAACACATTTTCAGATATCTCACATCATGGTCGAAACCATTATATTCCATTACTTTTTCTCCTAATGGAATCATATACTCTGTAAGATATCCTCCAACTTCGCCTCCAAGAATAATATCCATATCATACGCCATTCGTAAATTTGATATCAAAATTGCCAGATTTTTCAAATATTCCTGCCAAAGGTCTTCTGCTTTGGTTTCCTTATTTTCCAAACTCTTCATAAACTGTTCCAGTGTCTGGCATGTTTCATCTGTCAATGCACTCGCTGCACAATAAGCATCCGCACATCCCAGCTTTCCGCAATAACATTGCTTTCCTTCCGGGACCAGAATCATATGCCCAAATTCACCGGCTTTCTGATTCTCTCCCTGTATTAATTTTCCATCAATACAAAATGCTCCACCAAGAGTATTATTCAGAGACAGATACAGTGCATTTTTATATCTGTCTAAATCTTCTGCCATCATTGCTGCATTTGCATCGTTCACAAAATATACAGGAAGCGAGAATGTCTGCTCAAGAAAACCAAGACTATAGTTTTCTAATTGAAGCGCATGTGATTTGATCAGTATTCCATCACCTGGCTTTATAATTCCCGGAACAGAAATACCAATTCCAAGAATTCTGTCCTGATTTTCTACATCTGCAAGAAAATGATGCAGTTCTTCTCTGAGCCGTGAATAATAAGAAGCTTCTGTTGAAAATTCCAGCCGGATTCTTTCATACTTTTCAATTTCGGATTTCAGATTTACAAGCACAAACCCTACATGTTTTGCAGTAATTCTAATTCCAACTGCATAACGATAAGCAGGATTTATACTGATCATTTTTGCTTTTCGTCCGCCTGTAGATTCATACTCTCCCATTTCAACTGCAATTCCACTGGCAAGCAGCTCATTTACATTAGACAAGACCGTTGGCATACTGAGATTCAGATTTCTGGACAATTCCACTTTAGACGTTGCCTTATGATTTATAATATAATTGATAATTTGAAATTTTGTACTGTTTTTCTTTTCCGTTCCAGCCATCTCAAAGTTTCCTTTTATAAAGTATTTTATAAAAGAATCTTACCTTTTCCGAAGGGATTTGTAAAGTCACTTTTGTACAAAAAACATTATACTCCGCTTATTTCTCTCCAAGATAATATCTGCCATATGCATCTGCTGCCTTGATCGCTGCAAATACACTCTCCGGTGTAACTGTAAATGGCATATTGTGAAGTGTATCACCTTCTGCACATGCAGCTTTGGCAACTTCCATAAGCTGCTCATCTGTTACATTTCCTGCTCCGAGTTCTTCAAGTGTGACCGGAAGTCCTACTTCTATGCACCACATAATGATTTCTTCCAGTTCTTCGTGTGGGATATTTTCCAATACCAGCTGTGCCAGAGTTCCAAATGCAACCTTTTCACCATGATACATATGATGACACTCTTCCAGTACTGTCAGTCCATTGTGGATTGCATGAGCTCCTGCAAGTCCTGCACTTTCAAATCCAATTCCGGAAAGAAGAGTGTTTGCCTCTATGATCTTTTCCACTGCCGGAGTACATACACCAGCCTCCAGAGCGATTTTAGCTTTTACGCCTTCTTCCATCAGGGTATCGAAGCAGAGTTCTGCCAGTGCCATCGCCGCACCTGTTGTGTTTCCGCCTGCACAGGAAGTTGCTTCACTTCTCTGGCATGCTCTTGCTTCAAAATAAGTTGCAAGCGCATCACCCATACCTGCTACCGTAAGTCTGACTGGTGATTTTGCAATGATCTCTGTATCCATCATAACAAGATTCGGGTTAGCCGGAAGGAATAAATATTTTTCAAAAACGCCTTCATCCGTATAGATTACAGACAAAGCACTGCAAGGAGCATCTGTGGACGCGATCGTCGGACAAATAAACACCTGAGTTCCGGCATAATGCGCAACAGCTTTCGCTGTATCAAAAATCTTGCCGCCTCCAATACCAATTGTAAGATCACATCCGTTTTCTTTAACTACTTTCAGCAGTCTGTCGATCTCATTGGTGCTACATTCACCATTGAAATAATCAAAAACAAGTTCACATTTATTTTCATTAAAACTATCTTCGATCATTTTGCCGATTCTCTTATAACCACCCTGGCTGATCAGAACCAGTGCTTTTTTTCCTGCTGCTGCAGCATACTTGCCGATGTTTTTCATTTCTCCTGCACCCTGCACATATTTGGAAGGGCTGATTAAGATTCTTGCCATTGAGATTCTCCTTTCTACTACGTTTGTATTATCATCATTTTTCTATGTTTCTATCCCTTATTATACATAATTTACAAGGAATTGCGCAATCAATTCTATACAGCCTTCCACATCTTTTTCATCTGCGACTTCCGCCGGCATATGCATATAACGTAGAGGGATGGATACCAGTACCATTGGTACCCCCTGGTTGGAAAAATGGATCTTGTCACCATCTGTATAAGTAAGTCTGCTTGCAGCTTCTCTTTGAACCGGGATTCCGGCTTCTTTCGCACATTCTTCCATTTTATTATTCAGTGCCTTTACTACAATAGGGCTGTTACACAGGACCGGTCCGTCTCCCAGAAGAACGGTTCCTGTTTCAGCAGGATTCATTCCATTGTAATCCGTTGCATAAGTCACATCAACAACAATCGCCATGGTCGGATTTATTCTTGCACTAATCCAGTAGGCACCTGTCTTAGTTGTTTCTTCACCTGTCGTTGAAGCACCATAAACACCCACTTTACAGCCAAGCTTTTTTGCACGTTTGATTGCTTCCATGATGATATAAACTCCAAGTCTGTCATCAAGAGCGCGGGCTGTAAATTTTCCATTTGCCATTTTTCGGATTTGCGTATCTCTGACAATCGGATCACCTAAGCTTACATATTTTAAGGCATCTTCTTTGTCTTTTGCTCCAATATCGATCAGGAAATGTTTTGTTCCGAGATTTTCTTCTTTAAACAGATTACGATATGCTTCAACCACACCATAGACTTCGCCATTCACAGTTTTAATCCGCACCTGCTGTCCCGGATATGTTGCCGGAACAATTCCACCTCTGTCGATTACCTGAAGTCTTCCATCTTCTCGAATATTTGAGATCATAAGACCGATTTCATCTGCATGTGCTGAGAGCATGATTCTCACATCACTCTCCGGATTTAAAATACAGGTCAGATTCTGCATCTCATCACGGCGGATTTCATCCACATAATCTTTCATCTCTGCCTCGACGACATCCTGTACCGGTTCTTCATAACCAGATACAGAAATACTGCCGAGAAGATCATTAAAAAATCTTTCGTTCATTTTTCTTATCTTCTTTCTATTCTTAATATCTGTGTTATATCATATAATTTATCCAAATCACACACAAAAAACAAGAAGTTTTTAAGATTCGACCTAAAAACCCCTTGTTTTTTCAATCTTCTTTGCTGTTCACTTTATCTTTCCACTGCCCTGAATGTAAATTTGATCGGCTGGTAATCGCCTGTTGTCAGTGGTAATGGCAGGCCCGCTTTCATAAGTGCCGCACCTGTATACACCTTGCCGGTAGCAATGTCTTCATATTTCATATCTGCATCCAGACCCTGTGGGTAGAACAGATAGATATGCGGATTTGCTTCGCTGTGAAGTCTTACTCCACATACAACAGTCTCTTTCTTATCCTTGGAAACAAACTGCCAGAGCACATGATTGTTGTTTTTAAATGGATTTACAAGGCGGTAGTAATCTCCGGTCTGTACCAGATGTTCCATCTCTTTATATTTCAGGATCTGCTCTCTTGCAATCTTTTTTTCTTCTTCTGACATCTTCATCAGATCCAGTTCGTATCCGAAAGTTCCTGCTGACGCTACGATTCCTCTTGTCTCAAACGGTGTAACTCTTCCGGACTGGTGGTTCGGACACACGCTCACGTGAGAACCCATCGCACTGATCGGATATCCAAACGATGTACCATACTGAATCTTCAGTCTGTCAATTGCATCTGTATTGTCACTGCACCAGATCTGCGGAGAATAATAAAGCATTCCGGCCTCAAATCTTCCACCGCCGCCAGAACAGCCCTCAAATAAAAGATCTGGATATCTCTGCACGAGACTTTCCATCATCTCATAAACAGCAAGAACATATCTGTGATAAACCTCTCCCTGCTGTTCTCGCGGAAGTGCTACTGAGAATACATTATCTACACTGCGGTTCATATCCCATTTCACATAATCCACTTTGCATGCATCCAGAACACTGAAGATCTGATTCATAATATGGTCACGAACTTCTTTTCTTGTAATGTCCAGATTCAGCTGATGACGGCTTCGGTTCATGGCACGTCCCGGAATCTTTAATGCCCAGTCCGGATGTTTTCTATAAAGATCACTGTCCTCATTGATCATCTCAGGCTCTACCCAGAGTCCAAATTTCAGACCAAGACCATGAATTCTCTCTGCAAGTGCCGGAAGACCGCCTTTGATCTTCTCTTCGTTCACCACCCAGTCGCCAAGTGCACAGAAATCATTGTCTCGCTTGCCAAACCAGCCATCATCCAGAACAAACATATCAAGACCGATATTTTTCGCCTCTTCTGCGATATGATACAGCTTATCTGCGTCAAAATCAAAGTATGTAGCTTCCCAGTTATTTACCAGAACTGGTCTTGGCTGCTCCACATATTTACTGCGGATCAGGTTACTTCTGTATGCATCATGATAATTTCTGGAAAGCTTTCCAAAACCTTCTGCGGAATATGTCATGATCACTTCCGGAGTCTCAAAAATGTCTCCGTTTTTCAGAGTCCATGAGAAATGATACGGATTGATTCCCATTTCTACACGGGTATGCCCTACCTGGTCTACTTCGGTTTCAAATATAAAGTTTCCGCTGTAGGCAAGTGCAAATCCATAGCAGTCACCATGAGTCTCTTCTGTGTTTCTGTCGCAGAGGATCACAAATGGATTATGGTGATGGCTGGAGGTACCGCGGATACTTCCTACGGACCAGTTTCCATGACCTAGATGCGTTCTTTCCATCTGACGTTCCATATTATGTTTTCCATAAAAATGAACCGCATCCAGTTCTCTGTATTCATAGTCCATCTCCATGGACATTGCTTTTTTTACTGTGACCGGTGCGGTACCTGTATTTTCCAGACGTACTGCTCTTGTGATCACATCAAGCTGTGGAAATACACCATAAAGAAGATGAGCACGCAATCCGCTGGCATGGTCTTTCAGAACAATTTCGAGTGTTTCTGCCTCATCTTCCTTTGCAAACATTGCCGGAAGTCCCTTGAGGCTGTATTTTCCTTTTGAGATCTCATAGGATTCATATTTCAGATTTGCAGTGTCACTTCCGTCCGCCTGCTCTGTCTCCAGACCATTGATACGATAGTCACCATTTCCATATGCTGTATATTCCTGAGGAAGAGTATCCAGGGAAAATGTCTTATCGGTTCCTGCTTCATAAAGATTTCCGCTTTTCCATATAATTCTATCCCGTTTTTGTACACTTTTCCACAAACATCAGAATAAACCGTGGAACTCTTGACAACAAGAAATGTTGTGTTATAATTCATTTAACAATTAAGTTAAATGTTAAATGAAGGAGGAATGACTTTGGGTATGCAAGACACTCTTCACGCTCTTGCCGATCCTACAAGACGTGAAATACTTAATCTTCTCAAACAGTCTCGGTTATCTGCCGGCGAGATCAGTAATCATTTTTCCATTTCGGGTGCTGCCATTTCTCGTCATCTGTCTGTTTTGAAAGAAGCTGATCTGATCCGTGACGAACGAGAAGGAAAATTTATCTATTACGAACTCAATGCCACCGTGCTCGAGGAGATTCTCTTATGGATCAGCGAATTAAAAGGAGGAAAAGACTATGCTCAGGCAAAATAAAAAAATGATATTGTTTACATCCGTTATAACACTGCTTCCAATATTTATAGGTCTTTTTTTGTGGAATCAATTACCAGATTCTGTTGCAACACATTTTGGACTAAACAATCAGCCGGACGGATATTCATCCAAAGCCTTTGCAGTATTTGGCCTGCCTCTGATTCTGCTGGCAGTTCATTTAGTATGTGTGGTCGCAACAAACATTGATCCCAAATCAAAAGATATTAATAAGAAAATATTCCGGATTCTTTTATGGATCTGCCCGTTGGTTTCCTTGTTTGTCTCCACTGCAATCTACGGATACAGTTTAGGATATGATTTTAATATGTCTTATCTATGCGGAGCACTGATCGGAGTTCTTTATCTTGTTCTTGGAAATTTTCTCCCTACAGTAAAGCCCAATTATACGATTGGTTTTCGCATTCCATGGGCATTAAACGACCCTGACAACTGGTATCACACTCATCGCTTCGGTGGAAAATGCATGGTAATCGGAGGAATCATTATGATCCTTACCTCACCACTGCAAAACATGTGGATACTGCTTGCCGCTGCAATCGTTCCCTGCCTTTTGCCAGCGATCTATTCTTATCTGTATTACCGCAAATCCTGATTCTTTACCACTGTATATGAATATACTGATGCAGCCACAGGAACTGTGACACAGTGTGCATTCGGCGGCGGTATTTTCAATACAAGCTGGCAGGACATCCTCAGCGGTCTCGGATGGGGACTCGGATACTTCGGTATGCCACATATCCTGGTTCGTTTCATGTCCATTGAAAAACCTTCCATGATTAAAAAATCTTCGATTGTTGCGATCGTATGGGTAATCATTTCATTATTTTCCGCTGTAATGATCGCTTATTTCGGAAGAATGGTCATGGGTGCTGAACTGCTTACTCAGGGAAATCAGAAGCTCGTCTTCATTGCAATGGCACGTAGATTCTTCCCGGCTGGTATCTGCGGACTGCTGCTGGCTGCAATTATTGCTGCCTCTATTTCTACAGCAGACTCCCAGTTATTAGTTGCCTCCAGTTCCTTCACTGCAGACTTGTACAAGCCTTTCTTCCGCAAAAAAGCAACCGAGAAAGAGACTCTGTTCGTAGGACGTGTACTTGTACTGGTTCTCTCACTGATTGCTTTTGTAATTGCTAATTCCAAGGGCAGCGGTGCACAGGCTATCATGGATATGGTCGAAAATGCATGGGGTGCCTTTGGTGCCTCCTTCGGACCTACCATCCTGCTGTCTCTGTTCTGGAAACGATTTAATTATCAGGGTGCTGTAGCCGGTGTCATCTCCGGATTTGTAATCGATCTGGGCTGGCTGTTAACTGGTATGACCGCTTCCACGGGTATCTTTGAAATTGTTCCGGGATTCTTTGGAAGCCTTGTAGTAGCTATTATTGTTGCAAAACTTACTTCTGCACCAAATGAAAAAGCGGTTGCCATTTTTGAACAGGGCACCAGCACAAACGCTGACTGAATTCACAGATTCAAGAATGCCTTTTGGCATTCTTGAATCATTTTTTTATTAGTGAAAGACCCAGTTTCATAATCCCTGCCAGAACCATAACACCAATGGGATTCATCTTTAATTTTTGCAGCAATGCAAAACATATCACAAAAATTATCACCAGACTCCAATTTGTATTTATCAATTTAATGGCTGCATTCCCCCAGAATGCAGTTATTAAAATTGATATACCTGCAGAAGCGATCATCGCTATGACTGCCGGTCTTAAAGCATTCAATATTCCCTGCAGCATTCCCATCTTTCTATACTTCAAATATACTTTCGCAATGATTATAACGACCACACAGGATGGCAGGATACATCCACCTGTAGCTACAACTGCTCCCGGAATCCCAGCAACTTTAATTCCAACAAAAGTTGCTGCATTTATTGAGATTGGACCCGGAGTCATCTGTGAGATTGTCACCAGATCTGTAAATTCTGATATATCCAGCCAGTGATGGATCGTCACCACCTGTTCCTGGATCAACGGCATTGCCGCATATCCACCTCCAAAACTGAACATTCCCACCTGCAAAAAACTTACAAACAAATATAAATAGATCATTTCTC
>OLNE01001456.1_pt1 | contig 16914 bp, 14 predicted proteins | sample 1672431 | NCBI WGS metagenome assembly OLNE01 (sample SAMEA3136685, study PRJEB25190) | human gut metagenome | reverse complement strand
GGGAGGGCACCGACGAGGAGCCCGGCCGCTGGCACTGGTTCGAGGGCAACTTCGATTCCTACCAGACCGACCGCGTGGCTCGCCTGGGCCAGGAAGCTTCCCGTCCGCACCGCTTGCACCGCAAGCTCACGCGCGACTAACGAGCCGAAGAGTACAGAAACGCGAAGGGGCCCGTTACCACTGCGGTAGCGGGTCCCTTTTTTGTGTGCCCTGGGGGAGGGCCATCTGTGTTGCTGAGAAAAAGATGTGCATAACGCAAAAAGGCCAGGAACCGTTTCCAGTTCCTGGCCTCGTTGTGAGCATGGTCGGGCAAGCGGGATTTGAACCCACGACCCCTTGACCCCCAGTCAAGTGCGCTACCAAGCTGCGCTATTGCCCGAAGTGCAAGAAGTAATATTAATCCTTCTGCCAAGAGAATGCAAGCACTTTTTTGCAAAGAAATGAAGATTGGTTCATTACTCTTGTCGGTGTGGTCGTATTCTCAAGGCCCGAGGTCCATCAACCCAGTGCTACGAGATAGCCACGGTATAGGTGACGTTGATTGCCAGGAGTATGGCCAAGCTTGCCAATATGATCAGCACGCAGCGAATGATCTGGTGTGGCAAAGACCTGTCATGCTTGAGTCCGAGCCTTGCAAAGAGGCGGCGCTTGTCGTAGAGCACATATGCGATGCTGGAAAAGAGCAACACGTAGAAAGTGGCATAGCAGCGATTCAGCCAAAATGGGGTGCCTTCGGGCAGCGCCTGTGAGGTCGTGAACCAGGAGGCATATGCGTACAGCACCCAGTTCAGGGCAATGAATACGTTCCAGGTACGGCAGACCCAGGTGGGAATCGCATCGGGCAGGCGGGCGAGCAGCGCAAGGACAGCTCCATGCGGGCGTGGGGATTGTTCGGGGGAGTCATTCGCCTGGCGTTCATCGGCGACAGGAGGGCGCGCGGGGGCTGGGTTTTGCAGACGTGCCCTCATCACGGTTCTGACCGACGGACACGCCTCAAAGGCTACCTTCAAATCCCGTGCGCTCGTATAGCGATCTTTGGCGTCCAGGGCACAGGCCTTGGCGATGACAAGTCTGAGGTCGCCGGGAATCGACGGGTCGGCATAGTCGATGAGCCGGTCGTTGTTTGACATTGACCTGCCCGTTAGGCAATAGAACAGTACCGCCCCCAGGGCATAGACGTCGGTCTGCACGCTTGTCTGGCCAAAGCCGCACTGCTCGGGCGGCGCATAGGGGCGCGTGCCTAAATATGCCGTGTCATGGTCGGCCTGGGGTTTGAAGACGCGGGAGATGCCAAAGTCAAGGAGCATTACACAAGGCGCGTGACCTTCGTCCTCATCGAGGTCGACCATGACATTGGTGGGCGTGATGTCGCGATGGATGATGGGGCGCTCGAAAGCGGTATGAGGCTCCTCAACTGCGTCGCAAAGCTCGGGAAACACCTGTTGCGTGAAGTCGAGGCGCTCCTTTTGCCCAGGTAGTGTCTCCACACATGCGGCAAGCGTTTTGCCCGGTGCGGTCTCCATGACCACGACGAGCTTGTCGCCTATGAGGCCGCAGTCAAGGATGCGGGGGACATGCTTGAGGCGTTTGCCTGCCTGCTGTTTCTCAAACAGCAGCTGGTATACTTCGCCCAGGCCGCTTTGGCGGGCGATGTATTTGCGGATGAAGGGACCCGTTTCCTGTGCGCCGTCAGCACCCAGTCGATAGACCCTCTCGGTGCGCTCAACCTGGGTTTGCTTAATGAGAGCATCCACGCGATAGCACGCATCGCTCTCGAAGCGCTCGAGCATCTCCGCCAAAGGGTCTATGCTGGTAGTTGAGCCAGTGGGTTCCATCATGCTCCGAGTGCGTACGGGTTGAAAAAGAAAAGGCGGACCCGGATGGGCCCGCCTTGATGATAAGCCTTCCTTGGAAGTCTCGGCCACGCCTTTCAGCAAACGGTTTCTTCTCCAAAGCGGTAGAGCTCCTCGTTGACCTTTTGCAGCGAGCAGCCGCGGTCGAGGCAGAAGATGATGATGGCGTCGCGGCGGCACTTGGCGTTGAGCTCGTTTGCGCCTGCCGCTCGAAGCGCCCGGTTTGTCTCTCGCAGGGAGAGGGCCATGGCAAAGGCGATCTGCAGCACCTTGTCGCGGGAGGGGTGGCGCGTCCCTTTGAAGATCTGGTAGCCGAAGGTCTCGTTGAGGTTGGCCATACGCACCACCTGGGCACGCTCGAGACGCTTGGCGGCGAGGAGCTCGCTGAGATAGTCGGCAAGGCTTCGCTCGGTGGTTTCCTGTTGGTCCAAAAATTCGTCGACGCTGGGGGCGTGCAACAGCCGGTCGAGTTCGTTTTCGGTCAGGGGTTCGCTCATCTGTCTCTCCAAAGTGCAGGGGGGCGTTGCTATATAGAATAGCGTGAACGTGCGGGTGAGGCGGCGGGGGAGGTTCTGCCCCGTGCATGTTTCTCTACGAGAGGCTCCAGCTCGCTGTGGCGCTGTCCGAGAACATCGACCCGTAGTACAGCGCCTTGGTGATGCCACCGTCGAAGCAAACGGCGCCCGTCACCGTACCGCCGGGGGCCAGGGTGCCCGAGCCCAGACCGACAACGTCGTCGCCGCTGTAAAACGTCTGCGAGCGCTGGGCGCCCTGGGTGTCCTGGGCCTTCCAATCATAGACGTTGAAGCTGGCATCTTTAGAGCCCCCGTTGGTGTAGGTGACGGTGACGGCCGTAATGGGGGAGCCGTCATATTTCGTAAGGCTCGTATCAACCGAGTCCACCGAGACGGAAAGGCCGTCCGTCAAGGTAACGGAGGTGCCCAGGGCGAGGTCTTGGGTTTGTGTCGTTGTATCGGCGGTGTCGCCGGACGTGCCTGCGGGGGCGGCGCTTGTTGAGGTAACGGCAGGGCCGTTCTTAGCGCTGTCAACGGCGTCGTTGATGGCCTTCGAGGTGGCCTGTTGGGCGGCGAGCACAGCTGCGCAGGCGATGATGCAAATGATGAGGCCTGCAAGGGCAAGTACCTTGCCCGAACGGGTGTGCCTTAAGGTAGACGCGAGCCCAACAATGGCAAAAATTGCTCCCAGCAGGGCAAGGAAAAACGAGCCGTTGTTGAGGATGGGCATCCAGGAGGTTACAAGCGCCACGATTCCGAGTACAAGGCCCGCAATCGCCATAGCGGAGGTGGCTGGCTTGACCGAACCCTGCGTTCCTTGCTCGTTCATTTCTTGTTCTGCGTGTGCCATGATGGCCCCTTTCGTTGTGTCTACTTGCTGACGAGGGGGATTGTAAGCAGCGCACCGGACAGATTCATTAGCTGCCAGCTAAGGGGTTCAGGTCACCGCTTGAGGATATTACGTTCAACGGGTGAGTTGAGCGGGGACCGCACTCTTATTCGGACGGATCTCCCAAGGTGAAAGCGAGCGCGTGGCCATCGAACTCGCCGTGACGAACGGCAAGGGACCACAGGTGAATTGGCGACGGTAAATCTCGCCGACAAGACGGCGCGCAGCGTGCTCAGGGGTCTCGCCGCAAACGGTCTGCTTGCGTGGGAGGGTAAAAACAGTAGGGATCCCCATCAGTTCAATCGAATCGCGGGAAACAAGCAATCCTGTCCAAGTAAATTACCGAGTAGATGTTCGAGTCATAAATGACGTTTTAGCTGGTGAAACGGTTGTATATCGAATTCGATTGCCTGATTTTGCCGAGTAATCGACCAAGTAGATTGCCAAGTAGAAGACCCTACGGTAACACAAGGGATTAAAAAACTAGGCGAGACCGCTTGCGCGCCCCCGTCTTACAAAACCAATAGGTTTTTCTGTCTGGGTCAATTATGGCCCGTTAAAACCAGCTGTCAATGAGCCTCGACAAAAACCGAGGGGCAATCGCACCCTGTCGCTGCCCGGAATCATCGCAAGAACCCTCGCGAATCGCGGTGCTGTCAACACCACACTTCTATACTGTTAGATAATGCAATCCAACCGGAACAGAGGAGGGGTCGATGCCCGAAGCCAACCCAGAAGCGCCCACGCCCCAAGGCAATCCGCAGGCGCGCCAAAAGCCCTTGCTCACTGTCCCCGAGCAAATCGAGCATCTTAAATCCAAGGGCGTAACCTTCGACCTCTGCACCGAGCAGGAGGCCGCCGACTATCTGGAGCACGCCAACAACTACCTGCGTGCAGCCTCGTATCGCAAGCTCTTCCCAGTGAGGCTCGAGGGCCCGGATGCCGGCAAGTACATCGGCTTGGACTTTGCAGCCCTGGTGGCGCTGTCGTCTGCAGACCGAGTGCTGCGCTCCTCCCTTCGCGAGATATGCATCGACGTCGAGCACTTCGCCCGCGTAGAGCTCATCAACCAATGCATGGCCCACGGAGAGGACGGCTACGCAATCGTCTCCGACTACCTAGAACACTTGAAGGCCGTAAGCAATACCAGGGTAGCCTCGTCCCTCAAGACGCGAAGCGCATCGGGCAAGTATCCGGACGCCTACTCGGGAGACCTCATCGCGCACTATTCGGATGACCTGGGCGGGCTTGCGGCATGGACGCTCCTCGAGGTCGTCGACTTCGGCAGCTTCGCCGATTTCTGGCTGTTTTGTGCGAGCCGCTGGGCCGAGAGGGAGATGCTGGAGGAGCACTACGTCCTTCGCTCGGCAAAGGGCCTTCGCAACGCTACTGCGCACAACAGCTGCGTCATCAACGGTTTCTCGAAAAATGGCGAGCGAGCCGGGTTCGAAGTGCGCGACCCCATCGCGTCATCGATGAAAGCACTGGGGCTCAAGAACACGAAGTCGAGGCGCGCCAAGCTCAGCAACCTGCGCGTCGCCCAGATATCGGCGGTGCTCTATGCCTCGTCGAGGTATTGCACCAGGGACTCGACCAGGTGGCGTCATGTGAATCTGATGAGCCAGGCGAAAGTTACGATTGATGCCGCCTTGCCGCTCTGTCCGGCCGACGGCTCGCTCGAGGCCTACTTCGATTTCCTCTTCAAGATGGTTGACATTTGGCTGCCTCCCTGCGCATAATGCTCTTGAATGAAAAACCTGTTGGGTTTTGTATGGGCGTGTCCGCGAAATCGGATGCGCTCTAGTTTTATTTAAGGCCGTTTTTGCCTCATACTCTCGCGATACGTAAAACCCTCGGGTTTGTAGGGGCGGAGCAGCTTGATGGTTTCGCTCCATTTTTATGAAGGAGAGAACAGACCACTGCCCGATGGCAGCAGCCCGAACCCGTCATCCTCCCGAATAATCAATTTCAACCAGCAGAGGCACCCACGCCGGCATCCTTGGCGACTTCGCTGGTGCTGCGCCGGCCGGGCTTTCGGCTGCCCGCTTGGCCGTCTGCCTGTTCCATTCGCGCCTTCCAAATTCCCTGATACCGTGTGAAACCAGCACGTAGGCCACGGGTAGCGGAGCATCTGGTAGTATTCGGCCCACTATTTTGCGGCGGCCCGCGGGCGGCCCAGCATGCCAAGGAAGAGGGCCACATGATCTTTGAGGCGATGATCGTGGACGACGAGGCGCCGGCGCGCGTCGAGCTGCGCAACCAGCTCGAGCTCACCGGGCGTTTCAAAGTGGTGAGCGAGGCCGTGTGCCTGCAAGAGGCAATCGCCAAGCTTAAGCGCCATGAGGTGGACGTGGCGTTTATCGACCACAACATCGTGGGCGCAGGCACCACGCTTTTGCCTGACTCGCTCGGCGAGCTGTCCAAGGTTCCCATGTTCGTGTTCATGACCGCCTACAGCGACTATCGCGACGATCCTTTCGGCATGCAGCCTTTCGATTGGCTGGCAAAGCCGGTGGAGCGAAAGCCCCTGCTCAAGGTCGTGTCGCATATCGAGGACGCCTATCGCAAGGCGGTGAGCAGCCATGAACGTATTGGTCTTTAATGCAGGGTCGAGTTCGCTCAAGTTCAAATTGTTCTCCTATCCTGAAGGGGCCGACTGGGAGGAAGTCACTCCCGACGAGCTTGCGGGCGGGCTCGTGGAACGCGTGGGCAGCGAGAGTGCCCGCCTTGTCATGCACGAGGGTGCCGCCAGTGAGCAGGCCACCGAGCTTGTGCGCGCCGCAAGCTGTGTGGACGCCCTCGAGATTGTGCTCGATCGCATCGCGGGCCCGGGTCGCGTCTTGGCGAGCCTGTCGCAGGTCGATGCCGTGGGCCACCGTGTGGCGCATGCCGGAGCCGAGTTCGGCTGCTCGATGCCAGTGGACCAACACGTGATCGAGTGCGTGCAGCGCTACTCGCACCTGGCTCCGCTGCACAATCCCAGCGCGCTTCTTGTTATCGACCGCTGTCGCGAGATTTTCGGCGACGCGCTGGAGGTTGCCTCGTTCGACACAGCCTTCCACCAGACCATCCCCGCGCGCAACTACGTGTACCCCATCCCGTACCGCTACTACTCTGAGCAGGGCATTCGTCGCTTTGGCTTCCATGGCATTTCGCACAAGTACGTGTCGAGGCGTGCAGCGAAGTTCCTGGGCAAGAGCGTGCGCGACCTCAAGATGGTGACCTGCCACCTGGGTGCGGGCGCTTCCATCTGCGCCATCGACCATGGCATCAGCATGGACACCTCCATGGGATACACCCCGCTTGACGGCATCATCATGGGTACGCGCTCCGGTTCGGTGGACCCGGCCATCATTACGGCCATCATGGAGAAAGAAAACCTCACGCCTGCCCAGATGGACCAGATGCTCAACCGCGAGAGCGGCATCCTGGGCGTGTCGGGCGTGTCGGGCGACCTGCGCGAGCTCAAAGAGGTCATCAAGTACGGCGACGAGCAGGCCGAGCTTGCCTACGACATCTTCCTCACCTCCATCCGTCGCACCATCGGCTCGTACTTCTTCGAGCTGGCGGGCGTTGACGTCATCGTGTGCACGGCTGGCGTGGGCGAAAACGACCCCTATGCACGCCGCCTCATCTTCCGAGGCCTGGAGCCTTTTGGCATCCAAATCGACGAGGAGCGCAACATGGTGGCCGACAAGGTGGACCGTCGCATCTCCACCGATTCTTCCACCGTGGAAGTGCTCGTCATTCCCACCAATGAGGAGGCGGAGATCGCCCGTGACGCGGCCCTCATCGCCGCTGGTGTGGACATCTCCGATCCCTGGGCGAACTAAAGGCTGCGTGACCTGCGCGAACTTGCGCGGGCTTGCGCTGCCCCAAAGCGCCTGCGGGTGTATGCTTGCTTGCGTTATCCCATACATCACGACGAAAGGACCCGTCTTCTATGGAACGCCCCAACGCGTGGAAGGGTTACACCGACTCCCAGCTCGCCGAGCTTGACGGTCTGTGCGCCCGCTATACCGACTTCATCTCCGAGAACAAAACCGAGCGTGAGTGCTGCGCCGCGGCTGTGAAGCTTGCCGAAGCCGCCGGCTACCTGCCGCTTGAGGACTGCATCGCCCAGGGCAAGAAGCTCGCCTGCGGCGACAAGGTGTACACGACCGCCTACGGCAAGACGCTGCTGCTTGTGCATCTCGGTATCAAGCCGCTCCAGGAGGGCCTCAACATCCTGGGCGCCCACATCGACTCGCCGCGCCTCGACGTGAAGCAGAACCCGCTTGACGAGACCAACGAGATTGCCCGCCTCGACACGCACTATTACGGCGGCATCAAGAAGTACCAGTGGGTCGCCATGCCGCTGGCCCTGCATGGCGTGGTGTCGCTGCAGAACGGCGCCAACGTCGAAGTCTGCGTGGGCGAGGATCCTTCCGACCCCGTGCTCTACATCTCCGACCTGCTGCCCCACCTGGGCCAGGACCAGATGGCCAAGAAGGCCTCTGAGGTCATCGAGGGCGAGATGCTCGACGTCATCGTGGGCAACCGCCCGCTTGTGGTGAAGCCCGCCGCGGGCGAGGGCGCCGAGAAGGCCGAGGAGCCCAAGGATCCCGTGGCCAAGAACGTCCTGGCCATCCTTGCCGACAAGTACGGCATCGAGGAGGAGGACCTGGTTTCGGCCGAGCTCGAGGTCGTTCCCGCGGGCCGCGCGCGCGACTGCGGCCTGGACCGCTCTCTGATCGCCGGCTATGGCCACGACGACCGCGTGTGCGCCTATCCGAGCCTGCTGGCCCAACTCGACACCGACACCCCCGCCCGCACCTCCGTCACCTTGCTCGTGGACAAGGAGGAAATCGGCTCGGTGGGTGCCACGGGCATGACGAGCCGTTTCTTCGAGAACGCCCTGGCCGAGGTCCTCGCTTTGGCAGGCGAGCCCGGCGACCTGCCGCTGCGCCGCTGCCTGGCCAGGTCCTGGATGCTCTCCAGCGACGTGTCCGCCGCCTTCGACCCGAGCTTTGCGAGTGTCTTTGAGTCCAAGAATGCCTGCTACCTGGGCCATGGCCTCACGTTCAACAAGTTCACCGGCTCGCGCGGCAAGTCGGGCTCCAACGATGCCAACGCCGAGTACGTGGCGCGCATCCGCCGCATCATGAACGAAGGCGGCGTTTTCTTCCAGACGGCCGAGCTGGGCAAGGTCGACATCGGTGGCGGCGGCACCATCGCCTACATCCTGGCGGAGTACGGCATGCAGGTCATCGACTGCGGCGTGCCGGTGCTGTCCATGCATGCTCCCTGGGAGGTCGTGAGCAAGGCCGACGTGTACGAGGCCTACCGCGGCTACAAGGCGTTCTTGGCCGCTGAGTAACCACGGGGCGTATCTTGTTTGCGGGGCCCGTCTCCTTGCGTGGGGCGGGCCCCGCGCTTGTCGCATGCAGCACGGGCCGGGTGTGCCCGACTCTCTGCCTGCGTGCTTGTTCTGCCCGCTCTACCTGCGAAAGGCTTCTCATGCTCACTATTGGATGCCATCTGTCTGCCTCGAAGGGCTATCTCGCCATGGCGCGTGATGCCGTCTCCATCGACGCCAACACGTTCCAGTTTTTCACGCGCAATCCCCGCGGCGGCAAGGCCAAGGACATCAACCCGGCCGACGTTGAGGCGTTTCATGCCTACTGCACCGAGCACGGCATCACGACCATCCTCGCGCATGCCCCGTACACGCTCAACGCAGCGGCGGCCAAGCCCGAGGTGCAGGAGTTCGCTCGCGCGACCTTTGCCGACGACCTCGTGCGCATGGAGGCCACGCCACACCAGATGTACAACTTCCACCCCGGCAGTCATGTGGGCCAGGGCGCGCAGGTGGGCATCGAGAAGATCGCAAGCGTGCTCAACGAGGTTCTCGCACCCGGGCAGACCACGACGGCGCTGCTTGAGACCATGGCCGGCAAGGGAACCGAGATTGGCCGCACCTTTGAGGAGCTGCGCGCCATCATTGACCGCGTGGAGCTCTCCGACCAGCTCGGCGTGTGCCTGGACACCTGCCATGTGTGGGACGCCGGCTACGACATCGTGCGCGACCTCGACGGCGTGCTCGACGAGTTCGACCGCGTGGTGGGCCTGGGCCGCTTGCGCGCCATCCATCTCAACGACTCGATGAACCCGCTCGGTGCCCACAAGGACCGCCATGCCGCGATAGGGCAGGGCTTTATCGGCTTCGAGGCGCTTCACGCGGTGACGCGCCATCCTGCCCTGTGCGACCTGCCCTTCTTTCTCGAGACACCCCACGACACGCTCGCCGGCTATGCCGAGGAGATTGCCCGCCTGCGCCAGTAGGCATGAAACGGACTCGCCGCAGCCAAGTTCCACGAGGGGCTGCGCGCGTTCGGCGCGTTTCGCCTTTGTGCGTCTAGCTACCGCGATTCCGGCTCAGATTGGAGACCCCATGCGCATTTTGCACGTGAGTGCCCAGAAGCCCGATTCCACCGGAAGCGGCATCTACCTCACTCAAGTGGTGGCGGCTTGCGCCCGTCTGGGCTGCGAACAGGCCGTTGTATGCGGCATTGGGCCCGACGATGCGCCGGTGTTGCCCGAGGGCGTCGCCGTGTACCCAGTGCGGTTTGAGAGCAACGAGCTGCCGTTTCCTGTTGTGGGCATGAGCGATGTCATGCCCTACCGCGCCACTCGCTATCGCGACATGACTCCTGAGATGGTGGTGCAGTTCCGTGCGGCCTTCGAGTGCCGCCTGCGCGAAGCCGTTTGCACCCTCAAGCCCGACGTCATTTTCTGCCACCATCTCTACCTGCTCACATCCTGGGTGCGCGAGCTGTTCCCCGATCTTGCGGTGGCTGCGCTCAGCCATTCGAGCGATCTGCGCCAGATGCGCCAGCATGCCCTTGAGCACGACCGCATCGTCGCCGGCATCCAGGGGCTCGATCTCGTATTCGGTTTGCATGAGGGCATGCGCGACACGATTGCGGACATCTACGGCATGCCCCGCGAGCGCGTGCACGTGCTCGGCACGGGCTACGATGCCGGGGTCTTTTGCCGTGAGGGGGCCTGCGCCTTGCCCATGGGTGAAGACCGCCCGCCCCGCATTCTCTATGCTGGCAAGATCGCCTACGCCAAGGGGGTGGCAAGCCTCATGCGCTCGCTTGCGCTTTTGCCGCCCGAGCTGGCGAGTGTAGAAATCTACCTGGCAGGAGGCGCGGGAGATGCCCAAGAGTATGCCGCCATCGAGGCACTTGCCACAGCAAGCGGCCACAAGGTCGTCTTCCTGGGAAAGGTGAGCCCCTCCGAGCTCGCCTCGTATTATCGTGCGTGCGACGTGTTTGTGCTGCCGAGCTTCTACGAGGGCCTGCCCCTTGTGGTGGTGGAGGCCATGGCGTGTGGGTGCAAGGTCGTGGTGAGCGACCTTCCCGGCGTGCGTCCTTGGTTGGGCGAGAACCTGCCCGCCGCTCCCGTGCGTTATGTGGAGCTTCCCCGCATGGAAGAGGTCGACGTGCCTGTAGAGGCCGACCTGCCCGCGTTCGAGCGGCGCCTGGCCGATGAGCTTGCGGCGTCGCTCGCCGAGTCCGCTCGCGGATGTGACCTGTGCAACCTATCCTGGGATGGCTTGGCCAGGCGTTTGTTGGATGAGTTTCGCACCGTGCTGGGCCGCCTGTAGCGCTTGGGCAGAGCTGCTTGAATGTGTGGCAAGCTCGTGTGGCGGGGAGAATGCCCCCGCAAGTGCCCTGCGCGGCGCAGGAGATGGTAGGCTTCACCCTGACGCGCCCGATTACAGGTATGCCAGCCGTGAGGCAGGCAGACCGGGGCGGACAGACACGCAGAGAACAGCGGGTAGCCGGGGGCGCCCGTTGCGCACGTGACGTATGGGGGACTCACATGTCAAAGAATCCGATCGGCATTGCTGCCCTTGCGGCGCTGCTTGCAGCGACTCTTGCGGGATGCACGGAGCAAGAGACGGTCAGCCCGGACCAGCCGCAGGAGAAGGGGTCGCCTGAGACGACCGCCGACATCGCCACCTATGGCTTGCTCGGCGCCTTTTCGGCCACGGCCATCGATGGAGGCACCTTCACCGATGCCGATGTCGTCGCGAAGGACGTGACGGTCATCAACTTTTGGCAGACTACCTGCCCTCCCTGCATCGAGGAGCTGCCTGCCATTCAGGCGCTTGCCCAGCGCCTGCCTGACAACGTACAGATTCTCACGATGTGTTTCGACGGTTCGGGCAAACGGGAGGCCGCACAAAAGGTCCTCGACAAGGCCGGTTGGGCGGGGACGACGCTCGTCTCCGCCACAGACGGCCTGCTTGGGCTTGCGCGTACGGTCGAATACACGCCCACCACGGTCTTTCTCGCCTCCGACGGCACGCTCGTCTGGGGCTCGATCGTCGGATCGCCTTCCAACCTTGAGAAGGCCTATCTCGAGGGCATCAACGCCACGCTTGCCTGGCAGGGCAAAGACGCCGTTGTGCTAGCCGACGCGCAGTAGGGCAGCGCGATGAGGGGAGCGATTCGTTGGGCGGTGCTTGTATGCGCCGTCGTCTTCATCGTCATCGGCATTGCGGGTCAGGAGCATCTCGAGGTGTTGGATAAGGCGGTGCGCGTATGCCTGCAATGCATCGGAATCGCGTAGGGGAGCGCCCCGCCGCGGGCTTGCATCGCTTTCGCCGTGCCATCCAGGTGGCTTTCGCAGTGATTCTCAATGGGTACGCCGTGGGCTTTGCGAAGGGAAGCATCTTCAAGGGTGCGAGCAAGGCGGTGTGCGTGCCTGTCTTGAACTGCTATTCGTGCCCGGGAGCCCTGGGTTCCTGCCCCATTGGCGCCCTACAGACGGCTTTGGGCGGGCAGAGCAGGCACTTTCCCTTCTACGTGTTGGGCACACTTATGCTTTTCGGCGTGCTGTTTGGCCGCCTGATCTGCGGTTTTGCGTGTCCGTTTGGACTTGTGCAAGAGCTCTTGCACAAGGTTCCCGTGCCCAAGCTGCATGTGCCCGCCCGCCTCGACCGGGTGCTGCGCTGGGTGAAGTACGTCATGCTCTTTGGCGTCGTGGTGCTGCTCAGTGTGGCGCTGACCTCCGACATGGGCACAACCGACCCGTTGTTTTGCGAGTATGCGTGTCCGGCAGGCACGCTCGAGGCGGGCATTCCGCTGCTTCTGACTAACCCGTCGCTGCGTGCGCTTGTGGGCTTCCTCTTCAGCTGGAAAATGCTCGTACTTGTGGTCATCTTGATGGCGTGCCTGTTCATCCATCGGCCGTTTTGCAAGTACCTCTGCCCGCTTGGGGCCTTGTATGGCCTCTTCAACAAGTTCAGCTTCTATCGGGTGCGTGTGGATGCCTCGGCGTGCACGCATTGCGGGAGTTGCCAGCGAGTTTGTCCCATGGGTGTTGATGCGAGCGTGACGCCCAACTCGGCCGAGTGCATCCGTTGCGGGGCATGCCGTGCGTCTTGTCCCCACGAGGCGATCGTGGCCGGCTACGAGTGGTCACTCACGCCTGAAAAGGATGCTCGTCCCGAGTAAGAGTCGGTGTCATCGGGCAATTCGCAAGAAAAAAGGCCTCCCAGACCCTGCGGTTTGGGAGGCCTTGCTGTGTTTTCTGGCGGAGATGCATGTGAATCGAACACACCCGAGACGTTCTGCGCGCCCCGCAACGGTTTTGAAGACCGCGGAGACCACCAGGCCTCATCCATCTCCATATTCTCATTGGTTCATGTAGCCTAGCCAGTATACAGAAAAATACCTGCTCAAGTAGGAGAAACTGATTCCTACTTCTGGCTGCATAAGGTTCGTACATCCCCATCGCGCCTCGTGAGGCCGCATTGGTCGAAGTATTCCAGCAGAGGCATGGCGTACTTGCGCGTGGTGCCCATAGCTTCCTTGAGCTCGGCGGCAGTGGCGGTGCCGTGGGCCTCCAACCAAACGCGTGTGGCCTGCTTCAGGCTTTCCAGCGCTGCGGCTTCCATGTAGGAGTCGGGGGCGTAGCGCACGATTTTGCCGCCGCGCTCCAGCTCGCCCAGGGCCTTTTGGCCCGTTTTGGCATCAAGCTCGGCCGAGGCGATGGAGTCCTGCGCGCCTGCTGGCCAGATGCCGGCTGCCTGGTACACGGCGAGCAGGGCGTCCTGGGCTGCCTGCAGGCGCATCTGGGCACCGGCGCCCGCTGTCTTGTGGGCAATCTTGCCCTGGGCGGCCACGGCGTTGGGGCACATGCCCACAAGCACGTCGAAGCATGCCTGGCTGGTTTCGGGGCACACCTTGGCGCGCAGCGTGGCCTTGTCGATGCCGGACTCGTTGGGGTTGGCTGCATGGAAGGCAAGCAGGGCCTTCTCGATTGCTCCGCCCAAGCGCTGCACGCTCTGCTTCGTCGCGATGGCGGGGTTGCTCGCATCGCCCATGGTTATGACGTCGCGAGCTGCGGCGATCGTGCTGAAGGGGGTGCTCACGAGCTCGCGGGGCACGCCGAGTCCCTCGGCGACCTCGCTGGCGTTCACGGGCCTGCCGCTCGAGCGCACGTAAGCCTCCACGGCGGCTGCCACGTCGCCGCTGTCGAGGGCACGGACTTCCTTTTCGTCGGCCTCGTTGAGGGTCGAGCGACGCTTGGGGTGAGCGCTCAGCACGCCGCCGCCGCCGATGACGCGGGCAGGGGAGAGCGTGCGCACGATGAAGCGGTCGCCGTAGGTGAGCGGTAGGTCCTCGTTGAGGCGAATCTGCACGAGGTTGGAGCTGCCAGGCTTGAACTCAGAGGCTCCCTCGAGGCTCAGGACGCGTCCCTCCACCTCGCGGGTGCCGTGGGCCACGCGCACGCGTACACCGCTTTCGAGCACCGCGCCGCAGGAGAAGGGGTCGAGGTAATCGAAGCGAGCGTCGAAGCGGTTTGAGACCTGTACCGCGCCCGGCGTGGCGAGGAAGTCTCCAGGGCGCACGTCTTCAAGCGCGACGTCGGCAAGGCACACGGCCACGCGGTTGCCGGCGGCCGCCTGCTCCATGCTTTCGCCGTGCATCTGCACCGAGCGCACGCGCGAGCGGGTACGGGAGGGGAGCAGCTCGAGGTCGTCGCCGGCCACGACCGAGCCCGACCACAGTGTGCCCGTCACCACGGTGCCGAAGCCGCGCACGGTGAAGGCGCGGTCGATGGGCATGCGCATACCGCCGTGATCGTGGATGCGGCCGGCACCCTGAGCGGCCTTGTCGATGGCGGCACGCAGCTCGTCCAGGCCCGTGCCGGTGCGGCTCGAGCAGGGGACGATGGCACAGCCCGCATAGGGCGTGCCCTCCATGTACGAGGCGATCTCGCCGGCCATGAACTCGACCCACTCGTCGTCTACCAGGTCGGTCTTTGTCATGGCAACAACCAGGCGTTTTACGCCCAATACGCGAAGGACCGCCAGGTGCTCCACCGTCTGGGGCATGATGCCGTCGTCGACCGCCACCACGAGCAGGGCCACGTCGACGCCGGTGGCGCCGGCCACCATCTGGCGCACGAAGCGCTCGTGGCCGGGTACGTCGACCACACCCATCGTGCGGCCGCTGGGCAGCTTGAGCTGGGCAAAGCCAAGTTGGATGGTGATGCCGCGGCGCTTCTCCTCCTCCAGGCGGTCCGGGTCGGTGCCGGTGAGGGCGCGCACGAGTGAGGACTTGCCGTGGTCGATGTGACCTGCCGTGCCGAGCACGAGCGAGGCGTTGGTCTTGGGCCTGGTCATGTCTACCTCGATTCCTTGCGGCCTTGCAGGCGCGCGTAGTCGGCGAGCGCTGCGGCCACTTCGCCGGCCTCGGACTCTCCCATAAGCGTGCGCACGTCTACGAGAAGCCTTTCATTCTTGATGCGAGCGACGATGGGTACTTGGCGCTTCGTCTGCAGGTAGCGCTCACAGTCGATGGCGCTGCCGGCGTTAAACGCCACGGCCACGCAGCGTGTGGGAATGTCGTAGAGCGGCAGCGACCCTCCGCCGGCGCGCGAGACCTCGTCAATGACCTCGCAGCTCAGGATACCCTGGGCCGTTGCCTCGATGTTGCCGCTCAGCTCCTGGGCTAGCGGGTCGAGCTCGACGGCCGTGGCGGTGAGCATACGCACCGTGGGGATGTCGCGGCGTGCCTGCTCGGGGTCGAGGTAGAGGCGCAGGGTCGCCTCAAGCGCTGCCAGCGTCATCTTGTCCAGGCGCAGGGCGCGTGCCAGGGGGTTCTTCTTCAGGCGGTCGATATGTTCCTTGCTGCCCACGATGATGCCGGCCTGCGGGCCGCCGAGCAGCTTGTCGCCCGAGAAGCTCACCAGGCCGCAGCCCTTGAGGGCCTCGGCCACCGTGGGGTCGGCCTCGGGTCCCAGGAAGGACAGGTCCACGAAGGCACCCGAGCCCAGGTCCTCGTACACGAGAAGCGGCTCAGCGCCTACGGCGGCGCGGCGCACGTTCTCCTTGCGGGCGACTTCTGCCAGGTCGCGGGCGCTTACCGTCTCGGTGAAGCCCACCATGCGGTAGTTGGAGGGGTGCACCTTGAGCAGCATTGCGGTGTCGGGCGTAATGGCGCGCTCGTAATCGCGCAGGTGCGTCTTGTTGGTGGCACCTACCTCGATCATGTGCGCGTTGGAGTACTCCATGATGTCGGGGATGCGGAAGGAGCCGCCGATTTCCACGAGCTCGCCGCGGCTGACCACGGCGCTCTTGCCGGCGGCGAACTCGGCCAGCACGATGAGCACGGCGGCGGCGTTGTTGTTCACAGCCATGGCGGCCTCGGCGCCGGTGAGGGCGCACAGAAGGCGCTCGCAATGGTCGTGGCGGCTGCCGCGTGCCATGGTCTTCACGTTGTACTCAAGCGTGGAATAGCCGGTGATGACGTCGTTTACGGCCTCCACAGCCTGGGGTGCCAGGGCGCTGCGGCCCAGGTTGGTGTGGATGATGACGCCGCTTGCGTTCACAACGCGCCGCAGGGAAGGACGGTTCAGCGCGAGAAGCCTCATACGGGTCGCGCGCACGATGCTCGGGATGGACGTATCGGCGTCGCTTCCTGCGAGGATAGCTTGCCGCGCTTCGTCGATGCTCGCACGTACAGCGTCGCATACCAAGTCTCGGGGAACGCTATCGGTGAGGGCCTCGAGCGAGGCATCGTGGAGGACTTCCTCAACCTGAGGAAGCGAGCGGAGCTTATCGTGCGGGGACTGCGAAGTCATGAATGCGCCTTTCGTGCGAGAAACGGTGACTCAAATTGTAGCAGCGGGCGGCTTTCCCTGTCGCCCTCGGACGCGATTGCGGCCGTCGCGGCCGTCAGATGGGCGCCCCGCGCGTTTCTGCGTTATACTCATCCTTGACAGAGCGATTTTTCGCCGCGTGATTCTGCCGCCGCGCGACATTCTGCATTTTCGCCTGCTTAGAAGCTTGTTTCACGTGAAACAAGCGCAATTCACCGTGCCTGCACGCGCGGGTCTCAGCAAGGAAGGATCCCCCATGAAAATCCTCGACGGTTTCGGCAAGCAGTGCCCCATGCCTCTCGTCATGGCGAAAAAAGAGCTCGACGCTGGCGCGACGGAGCTCGCTATCCAGGTTGACAACGAGACGGCCGTGAAGAACCTCACGCGTCTTGGCAAGAAGAAGAACATGGCCACGTCGGTCGACAAGATCGAGGGCGGCTGGCTCATCACCTTCGGTGAGGGCGACGGTGCCGAGGCAGAGGCTTCTGCC
>OLNE01001454.1_pt1 | contig 16925 bp, 13 predicted proteins | sample 1672431 | NCBI WGS metagenome assembly OLNE01 (sample SAMEA3136685, study PRJEB25190) | human gut metagenome | reverse complement strand
CTACCAGGGCGGCGGCGGCGCGCAGGGCTCGCTCAACGGCAACGCAGGTCTCATCATGCGCCTCTTCAATGCCTTGGGCTGCACCAAGTGGGACTACTCGTTCGACAATGCCACGAACACGGGCCTCACCCGCGGCGGTATCCAGTGGTTCGACCAGTCCGAGCCCCAGGACTTCGTGAACTCGGACTACATTCTGTTCCTCGGCGGCAACCCGGTGGGCGCCCAGATCCAGATGTGGCAGCACCTCGCCAACGCCCAGGAGGCTGGCGCCAAGATCGTGTGCGTCGACCCGCTCTTCTCCCCCACCGTGGCAAAGGCCGACAAGTGGATCCCCGTCAAGCCGGGGTGTGACGCCGCCCTGTACCTGGGCATCATCAAGCGTTTCATGGACGAGGGCACCTACAACGCCGACTTCGTCCTCAACCATACCTGCGCGCCGTTCCTCATCAAGAAGTCCGACGGCATGTACCTGCGCGGCGGCGAGTACTGCGACGAGCCGCTGCACGTTGGCCCGCCCTTCTGGGTGACCGGCCAGCCCACCGAGATTGACCCCATCATGGTCTGGAACGAGCAGACCGGCCAGCCCGACTTCTTCGACACGTGCGAGTCACCCTCGTGGAGCTGCCCCGACGACGACTACGTCACCGCGTGGGACATGTTCAAGGAACACGTCCAGGAGTGGACGCTCGACCGCGTCATGGAGGTCACGGGCATCTCCGAGGAGGACTTCGACTACCTCTACGACGTGCTGCAGCCCGAGCACAAGGTGGCGCACTACATCAACTTCGGCACCGGCGCCTACGAGAACGGCCCGCAGGCGGCCTACGCCATGACCGCGATGATTGCCATGACCGGCAACTTCGGCGAGCCCGGCCGCTCGGTGGGCGGCTTCGACTGCATGTACGGCAACTTCTTCGGCCACGCCCTGTGCGCGCCGTCCAACGGCAAGGCCGTCAACTCCATCACGTTCCTCGCCGCCTGCGACATCATGAGCACGGGCAAGCTCAAGGGCGAGGACTACCCCGTCAAGAACCTCTGGGTCTCCCACGGCGGCCTCATCGGCGGCTCGGTCAACTCCAACCGCGTCAAGCACGAGTTCCTGGACAAGCTCGAGCTCATCGTGGTGCAGGACCCGTTCATGACCGACACGGCGCGCTACGCGGACATCCTGCTGCCCGTGACCGACATGTACGAGTTCGAAGACGTCATCCCCCTCAACCACGAGAAGAACGTCCGCATCTCCGAGAAGTGCATCGAGCCCATGTTCGAGGCCAAGACGGACTCCGAGATCGCCCGCCTGTTCGGCGAGGCCTTCGGCCTGGCGGACGCCGTGTGCGACGTGACGGACGACGACTGGTGGCGCGGCACGTTCGACGATGTCCCCGCCGCGTTCGAGCACGGCATCACCATGGACACGCTGCGCGAAAACAAGCTCATGCGCTACGTCGACGACCAGCCCTACATCGGCAACAAGGGCCTCACGAACTTCATCACCGAGACCGGCCGCCTCATGTTCTACGTGGACACGCCCACCCCGCGCACGCCGTCCAACTACGACACCGAGGCCGTGCTCGACCGCGAGAAGATGCCCACGTACTTCGAGAACGCGATCTCGGGAGAGAACTCCGGCTACGCCGAGGAGTACCCACTCGTGTGCATCTCCTGGCGCAACCCCTCGCGCGTCCACATGACCCAGTTCATGGGCACGTGGGCCAGCGACGTCATGCCTGAACCCACGCTGTTCGTCAACCCGCAGGACGGCGAGAGGTACGGCGTGGCCGACGGCGAGTACATCAAGGTGTACAACTGGCTTGGCCACTGCGTCATGAAGTGCGCCTACCACGCCGGCATGCGCCCCGGCATGACCTGCTACTACAAGGGGTACGCCGAGAACGAATGCAAGAGCGGGTCGATGGGATCCATCACGACTGACTACGCCGACGCGTATGCAGTCAACTGCTCGTTCTTCGACAACCGCGTCGCGATCGAGCCCTGGGACGGAACGGTGGAGGAGTAAAACATGGCCATTAAATATGCCCTTGTCGTCGACACGAAGCGCTGCATCGGCTGCTGGTCGTGCGCCGTCGCCTGCAAGCTTGAGAACAACATCCCCGACCAGGTCTGGTACAAGCGCGTCGAGACCGTCGGCGGTGCCTCGCCGAACACGCCCGCCGGCACGTACGGCGACTGCACGCTCAGCTACCGCCCCACGGGCTGCATGCATTGCGACAGCCCCTCGTGCGTCGAGGCCTGCCCCGTCGGGGCCACGTGGAAGGACGAGGAGACCGGCGTCGTCATGCAGGACCCCGAGACGTGCGTCGGCTGCGGCGCCTGCGTGCAGGCATGCCCCTACCAGGCGCGCACGCTGCTCGAAGAGGAGCCCGTCTGGCGCGTCGACTTCCCCGTGGGCGCCGTGAACGCCCCCGAGCACCGCGCCGGCACGGTCGAGAAGTGCACCCTGTGCAACCATCGCCTTGAGGAGGGCCGCGAGCCCGCCTGCGTCGAGGGCTGCCCCGCGCGCGCCCTCGTCTTCGGAGACCTGAACGACCCGGACAGCAAGGTGAGCCAGCTGCTTGCCGAGCGTGCGTACGAGACGCTGCTGCCCGACGCGGGGACGAACCCCAACACGTACTACCTGCTGTAAAACGACGTCGCGGGCCGGTGCGGGCGATCCTTGGAAGTCGTCTGCGCCGGCCCGCCCCAGGCGCGGCGTTGGGCATGCGCCCACGTGCACGCCCAACGCCGCAAACCCTTCAGCCCCTTGCCGAACAGGAAGCCCACCATGGCACAGACAGCCCTTGGAAACATGTTCCGCCTGCTCTCGACCGCGTTTCAACCGCCCACCGAGCGGCTGGCGGGCCTCGTGACCTCGGGCGCGCTCGCCCGCGACATCGCGGCGACGTGGGGCGGGCTCGACCTGCCCGACGACGACGCGGCCGCATTCGCCGACGCCTTGTCGCAGGCCTACGGGAACCGTGACGCAAATACCGTGCTGCACGAGCTGCGGCGCGAGAACACTCGCCTCTTCCTGGGAGACCGCCCTCTCGTCGAAAACTCCGAGGGCCCCTGGCGCAAGCGTGCAGAGGGGAAGCAGGGTGCCGCGCTCATGGTCAACTCGTATTCCGTCGAGGTCGCGGACTTCATGCGCTCCTGCGGTATAGAACGCAAGCCCGGCTACAACGACTGCATCGACTACGTCGAGAACGAGCTCGAGTTCGCGGCGCTGCTAGCCGAAAGTCCGACATATTTGGCCAAGCAGGGGAAGGACGCCCTCGGGCTGCTCGAGGAGTTCATAGCCGGACATCTCAAAATCTGGCTGCCCTGCTTTTGCGCCGACGTGATCGCCCAGACAAGAACGCCCTACTATCGGGCCCTCTGCAAACTAACCGCCAAGCTAATCGACGAGCTTTAACGGCACTTACACCGGAGGCTGCAGTACGATGCACAATCCGTCGACATAGCACCAGTTAAACAGTGGCCCCGACAGAAAGCCACGGGACATACCGTCGGCCATCGACTGCATGTCCCGTGGAAAACAAACGGCACCCCCTTGCACGCATGGTACACTGCAGGCCTGCTGACGCCTCGCGCATAGAGGCGCCCCATACCGGAAAAGGCGCATGCGTCGCTTGGGACGAGGCTGAGAACTATGGAGATTCGCCAGCTCGAATACTTTGTCGCTGTCGCAGAGATGGGTGGGTTCACTCGCGCAGCCGAGGTGTGCCATGTCGTGCAGACGACAGTCAGCCACGCAGTGGCAACGCTCGAACACGAGCTGGGCGTGCGCCTGTTCGATCGAACCGGCCGAACAGTCGAGCTTACCCCGGAGGGCCTCGTCTTTCTCGACGACGCCCGCGCCATTGTCGAGCGCGCTCAACAGGCCGAGCGAAACCTGCAAATCTATCACGAGCTGGGTGAATCGGCCATCAGAATTGGCTACTATGGCGCGGGCCTAGCCGAAGATTTTCCCGAAACCATCCGACGCTTCCGCGCTGAAACCGGTCAACAAGTTGTTTTGAGGGGCGCCGACGCAGACGCATCGAGCGAGGACCTGCCGATTCAGGTGCGCAAGGGCGCGCTCGATGCTTACATTATCGCCCATGCCCCGATTCCCGAGCACAGCGCATGGGCGGCACAGCAAATCGTGGCCTACAACGGGGTCTACCTCGCCATGGCCCCCGACGACCCCCTCGCCGTTCCAGGCGCTGTCTCACGAAGCAACTTGTCCGAGGTCGCCCCGACAATCTGCATGTTCCGCGCCTCCCACTCCGACGAGTACCGGGCAGCCATGCGCAGTTGGTTGTCCGACGGCTTCGGGATAGACTCGTCTGCCGTGTCATGGAACGACAGCCTCGAGGATGTCCGGCTCCTCGCCCGCTGCGGACAGTGCCGGACCATCTTTTTCTGCAACTCAGCCCTTGCATCCTTCTGCAAGGAAGGCCTAATGTTCAGGCGCATCGAAGACCTGGGGCTCCTGCCCATCACGATGGTCTGGCGCAAAGCGGGTGCACGACCGGGCATCGAGCTTTTCGCCAAGATTGCCCGTCGCGTATCCGCCAAAAACGGCATCGACGTTACGTGCTTGGAAAACACCAGGTAGTGACGCTGTATAACGTGTTTGCATGACCCCCATGAAGAGGTTTCGTTGGATTATGCCTGCCTTTAGGGCCATGCTGAACCCTAGATAAGGAGGCACGGGGAGTGCCTCCCAGGAACGGAGCGTCCCGCAAGGGGCGAGACGCTGACCCACGGTCGCCGTTCTCAACTACAGATAGGGGAACAGTATGGAATCCATGCAGACCCGTCGTCAGGTCGTAGCCGGTGCAGCCGCAGTCGCCGCCGTCGCAGGTCTCACCTCTGTTGCAGGCCGCGCCCTGGCCACCGAAGCAGCCGCCACTTCATATACGCCCGGCACGTATTCTCGGCGACCTACCCTGGCTTCGGCGGCGACGTCAAGGTGACTATGACGTTCGACACCGCAGCAATCACCGATGTGAGCATCGATGCCACCCCTGAGACGAGCACCATCGGCGGTACCGCGGCGACCCAGCTTGGACAGGCAATCCTTGACGCCCAGACCGCCGAGGTCGATACCATCGGCGGCGCCACGCACACGAGCGACGCCGTCCTCAAGGCCGCTGCCGACTGCGTCGCTCAGGCAACCGGCTCTTCAACCGAGCTGCCCGAAGTCGTCATGCAGGCCGGCACATACAAGGCCAGCGCCCACGGCTTCTCTGTCGCCCGTGAAGTTCCGGTGACCGTCACGGTAAGCGACAAGCTCATCCAGGGCATTCGCGTCGATCAGTGCGCCGAGACGGGCCACATCCTCGACGCCGCCAAGCTCATCATCCCGCGCATCTGCGACTCCCAGTGCACGGCCGTCGACGCCATCTCCGGCGCGACCATCACCTCCAACGCCATCAAGGCCGCTGTCGACAAGTGCGTCGCCCAGGCCCTTGAGGCTGCCGGGACCGACCCGAAGGCCATCGAGAACTTCCACGTCAACAAGCCGGCCAAGGCTCATGAAGGCGAAACGGTCGAGTACGACGTAGACGTGGTCGTGTGCGGCATGGGCGGTACGGGCTGCGCCGCGTGCACGCGCGTCGCTGAGATGCAGCAGGCAGCCGGGCGCGAGGTGAGCGTCCTGGCCCTGGAAAAGGCAGCGCTCTACGGCGGCACTTCCTGCGCCACGACGAGCCTGTTCGCCGTCAACTCGCAGGTAACGGCCGACCGCTACAACGGCGGCGAGCCCATGTACGACATCGACGAGATGAAGGACTACATCGTCGAGGCCACGAACCCCTCCGAGGACAAGCTCGCCACGTGGGACTACGAGCTCGCCGAGAGCGGCCCCATGGTGGACTGGCTCTACAACCATGGCTTCTACTTCGGTCAGCCCAAGCCCGGCTTCTGGGGCACACAGTATGCCTCGCAGTACTACTACTGCGGCTACAAGGGCGAAGACAACCTCGCCACGCTGCACCGCTGCTTCGAGCAGATGGTAGGCGACTTCGTAGGCATGGGCGGCCAGTACTTGCTCGAGACTGCGGCCGATGAGCTCATCATCGAAGACGGCAAGGTCGCGGGCGTGAGGGCGCACAACGTCTACGACGGAACCGAGTGCATCATCCATGCCAAGGCCGTCATGATCTCCGAGGGCGGCTTCGCCGGCGACCCCGAGAAGATGCAGACGTGGGTGCAGGGCGCACAGGCAGGCGACTGGGCCGTGCTCGGTATGACGCAGAACACGGGCAACATGATGGCATCCGCCTTGGACGCCGGCGGCAGGCTGGACGGCATGGAGGGCTGCATCGCAGGCAGCGTGCACAACATCGCCTCGGCTAAGATTCTTTCCGGCTTCCCCATCAACTACCTGGAGGGGCAGGAGGACGTCTGGCGCGGCGACACGGCTTGCTGGTCGCTCAACGACGTGCCCAACATCATGAGTGCCGCCCGTGACGCCATCTACGTCTACCCTGACGGTACACGTCACATCAACGAAGGCGGCACGTGGTCGTGGGGCACCGACGGCCCGCTGTATTGGACCGTCTGGTCTCAGCCCCAGATCGACGACATCGCAGCCAACGGCTTCGCGGAGAACAATACGCAGCTCTTCCTGTGCTGTGGCTTCGCAACGTTCCCGCTGAACGAGCCTATCCCCGAGATGGCGGATGTCTTGGCGGCCGGCGAGGCACAAGGCTTCATCGTGCACGCCGACACGCTCGAGGAGCTGGCCGAAAAGATGGACATGGACCCGGGTGTGTTCACTGAGACCATCGCCACCTATAACGACGCCTGCACAAGCGGCAACGACGCCGAGTTTGGCAAGGATGCCCAGTACCTCAAGGCTGTCGATGGCGCCCCGTACTACGCCATCAAAGCCATGCCCCGCACGTACAACTCCGGTGGCGGCCTGGTGACCGACCTCAGCATGCGCGTGCTCGACGCTTCCAACGAGCCCATCGCCGGTCTGTACGCCGGCGGCAACTGCAACATGTGCATGCCCGCCATCGCCTTCGGCGGCGAGCTGCAAATGTGGGCCTACCTTTCCGGCAAGACCGCCGGTGAGAAGATTGAGGAGTACCTCGAGACACTGTAAGCCGAAACTGGGAACTTTTCGCGCCCCCTTCACTGACGGGCCCCGCTGCCGTGCATGCGACAGCGGGGCCTGTTTTATGGCGAACTGGAATACGCGCCTGACCGCCAGGGCAAGCGACCCGCCCCGGTGGCCGTGGCAACCCTTCTGTCATTCCTTTCCGAGCATCCCCTCGGGCACCCAGGTTCCCGCCGGCACCTTCGCTACTTCCCCAGCAGTCGAATCGGAATCGCGTAGATGCCGTCCTCCACCATGCGGGCGTACTCGCCGTTGCCGGTGATGACGGCCATGAACTCTGGAGCGCGCGTGTGGGAGCGGGGGTTCGAGCACAGCTTGTCACGCATGCGCCGCAGACTCGCCACGCCGTCGGGCACCTTGTCCTCGCTCACCTTGAACTCAAAGGCGGCCCAGCGGCCGTCGGCGAGTTGGACAACGGCGTCGGCTTCGAGGCCCGCGTCGTCGCGGTAGTAGCGCACAGGGACGTCATCGAGCAGATCGAGGGCCCGGGCGTAGACCGAAAGGTCACGGATGGCGAGGTTCTCGAAGACGAGGCCGAAGGTCTGCCAATCATCGAGCAAGGCTGCGGGTGACATGCCGAGCAGGGCGCATGCCAGACTCGGGTCGGCCAGGTAGCGTTTGGGCTTGACGGTGAATCGCTTCTTGTCGCGCGCCGGCGGCGCCCACCCGGGAACCTCCTCGACAATGTAGAGTCCCCTGAGAGCAGCGATGTAGGCGCGGACCTTCTCCTCGTCGATGACGGCGTGGTTGTCGATCACATGGATAGCGTCAGCGGGACAGTTCTTCTCACACAGATGGCAGCCGATGCACGCGCCGGAGCACTTCTTGCTGGCATAGACGCCCTTTTCCTCGTTGGAACAGAGGGGCACCATGCTGTTGGCCTGTAGGCGGGAGCCGATGATATGCCGGGGTCAGGCTCCAGCCCGAGGGCCGGCACACTCACCCCAAATGTCGTGGTGAGGTAATCGCGGGCAATGAGTTGGGCGGATTCGACGTCGAGGTCGAGCGCCTCGGGCCATCCGCCCCTGCAGGCCGCCTCCACCAGACCCATGGTGTCCTTCGCGCAGACCGCCGGCGTGAACCTGCCTTCGAAAAGACCGGCCAAACTTACCGCGCCCGTAGACTCGCCCGACTCAGACAGACTCATGGGATGCATACGAATGCGGCCGATGCGACCCGCCCCGCTGTGCGCCGGTCCCTCTTCCCCCTTTCTCATCGCAGGGGTGGACGAGCCCGTCAAGATGAATGCACCACGCACGCCGCGCGCCCGGTCTACCTCATGCCTTGCAGCGTCCCAAATCTGAGGGACGCGCTGCCACTCGTCCACAACGTGGGGACGCGCGCCCAGGAGCATCATCGATGGGTCCGCCCTTGCCAAGCCAAGGCTCTCGTCAACATAGGACACCGAGGCCCCGTGCTCGAGTGCCGTCCACGTCTTGCCGCACCACTTGGTGCCTGCGATTTCGACTGCACCGAACACTTTGAGGTACCGCTCGACCTGCTCGTCGACCACGCGCGGCATGTATCCTGCAGGCTTCTCGAATTCATCGGCCATCCTGTGCTCCCTCCCTCGTTTTGTGAGAGAGTCTACTGCATTCGGATTTTCCTGTCATTTAAATTCGGATTTTCCTGAACATTGAGTTCGGATTTTCCTTATTTCTAGATTCGGATTTTCCTGAGCACTCGTCCATCAAAGGCTTGGAGCCCGATAAGAGAACCGGTATCCTTTAAACACGGGGTCAGCTCAAGAGTCCCCAGCGATATTGGCCGTTCCTTTCAGAATGCCTGCGAGGTGGCAAGCAATATATGCCGACATCCCCCGCCAAGAGGATTCGAGGGGGACACGGATTGATGAGGCGCTTTCATATGCGGCGATGTAAGCCTGCGCCAGATGCGTGACCACCCTCCCAGCACAAGCCCGTCCGATTGTGCGAGCTGCAGGTTGACAAATCCAACGGTATGGCAGCCATTCCCCTCGAAAAATGTTGTGCATCTCAACCCATAGCTCGCAAACCAGACTCAGATGCCCCTTTGCCACAAGCTAAGCGATGTAAGCGCGAATTGCATTGATCTATGAACGCCGCCAACATGTCTAAGCAGACGTTTATACCGGTTTTGCCGAGACGGCTCTCAGATCTATGTTTACGGTAGGGGCAACTCGTACAGCGGCTTGTCGAGCTGGAGCCGTTCGGACGCACTTGAGGGGTAGGTCTTATCGCACAACATGTGCATGCCCACCATCACCTTGGACGGCGAGCTGCAGATGTGGGCCCACCTCTCCGGCAAGACCGCCGGCGATAAGATCGAGGAGTACCTCGAGACGCTGTAGGCCGAGACCAGGAACCTTTCGCGCCCCTTTCATCGACGGGCGCACCGCCTCATAGTATGGGTCATACACCGCCCCGGCCTCTGGGAACAACACGAGAATCATACGGTACGAATCGACGCGATCATAGGCTCTGCGCGTCTGGATCCCGTTGCACATGAACTCAAACACGCTCTTGGCATAGCGAACCCCGTAGTCCGCCCCCATCGCTACAGCCGGCCTTTTTCTGCCCGAATCAAACGATCGGCCTCATCTGCGTCGATGAAATCGCCTTCGGAGAATTCCTCAATTCCGCGCATAATGCCGCGATACGTGCGCATCTCCTGCTCGCGCAGCTCATTGCGAAAGTCCATCGCCTCGTCAAACGCGGCGGCATCCATAACGCCGACACACGCCAAACCATTGCACGTGAGATATATGGGCTCCTTCGTCTCGGCGAGAGAGTCGATAATGCTTGCCTGGTTGCGGGTGAAATCCGAAAGCGGCCTGATGGCGGGCATTTCGTCCTCCTCGCATAGACAGTAAGTTTGCAGTAAAAATACTGCATTAATATTGCAGAGGTCAACAAGTCCGATGCCGAAATGCACAGCGCCGGCCGTGTCCGAGAACCTTACCGCAGCGCCCACTTCCACGCAGGCACGATGGCAATCTGGCCAGCTTCGCTCGGAATCTCGCCTTGCTCGCGCAGGGTAATGATGGTTCCCCTGTCGAGATGAGCCAGGCGCATGCCTGCCTCCAGAGACGAGACCTCGCGCTTTCGTGTCTTCTCCAACGCCATGTCAACAGTGACCTGGTACAGGTCGTATGGCTCCATACCAAGCGCGTCCCCCACAAGGAAGTCAACCTTTTCCCGCTTGGCAGACGGCACCGTGAGGGAAGTTACCGTCTCAGTACGCCGACCCGCGTTACGACGGCGTAGCTCGATGTAGACGGCCGTCTCCAAGCGCTTTCCGATGTCCTGCTGGTTGGCACGGGAAACCGCATAGGCAATTCCGGGATCCTCGGCGTAAACCTTGGGCACGCAGGAGCTTCCCGGCTTGAGCACCGTGGTGTACTCGGGAAGGAAGTGGATGAGATATGCCTCCCTCAGCAGTTCGAGCAGACGGTTCACTTTGCCCCAGTATGCCTTGTAACCCGCGTCGGTCAGCTTTCCCACAAGCTCGTTGGCCGAGAGCTCGCAGCCAGTGTTGCGAACCGCAAACAACGCCAGCTGCATTGCCAGGGAGATGTCCTCGCGACCCGAGCGCTCGGCAACGTCTCGGGCGACAACGTCTCGGACGTACCCCTGCAGAAGCTCGATCCTATCCTCGGGGACCTGGCGCTGAATCCCAGGGAATCCTCCCCACACCAGGTAGTCATCGAACGCAGACTCGTAGCGAGTGGTCATCTGGGGGGAGAAGGCATCCTGCCCCGGCTCGGGCAACGGGATGCCATGGAAGCGGCAATACTCGGAAAAGGACAACGGCCACATCTCGTGGACATGGGAACGTCCCCGGAAGCTTGTCGCAATACCCTCGGAGGACACCTTCGAAGAAGAGCCTGTGATGACGAGAGTCACGTTCTCCTGCTCGGCGACGCGCTGGCAAAAACCCTGCCAGTCATCCGTCTCCTGAATCTCGTCGAGGAAGAGGTAGCATCCTTGCTCACGCGCCTCGGGAACCTGGCGCCAATACTCGTCCACCACACGGTCCATGACATCGGGGTCCATGGGCTTGAGGCGCACATCGGAGAAGTCGAAGTAGAACATCCGCGACCGGGGCACACCCTGGTCGCGGAGATTTGCCATGAGCTGGAACAGGTAGAAGGTCTTCCCGCAACGGCGCATGCCCGTGATAATGTGCACGAGGTTGAAGCGCGCAGGGGCCGGAAGGTTGCGGATGATTTCATCACGCGGAATCGGACGAACGATTTCTTCTTCGATTCGACCCCTCACAAGCGAGGAGTAGTCGGCCGCCATCATTGGATGACCTCCATTCTTCTAAAATACTTTGATACCTATAGTATATAATCTCTCAAAATTTTTTAGAAGTTTTGACGATTATCTCTTAAATTATTTGAGAGACGTTAAGTCCGGCACATGAAAGTCGTCTCGAGACCGGCGTCTTGCACCCATGCCTATGTTTGTAGCCAACACCAATTGCGCAATGACCCCAAAAGCAAGCCTTGCCCCAGACGCGCGAGCTACGGGTTGAAAAATCTAACGGTTCGGCAGCCATTGCCCTTAAAAAACGTTGTATATCTCAACCTATTGCTCGCAAAACAAGCCTGAGCGAACCGTTCGCGATGGGAGCCGTCGGGACCTGGCCTTCAGGCAAAGAAGGGCCCTGCTCCTGCACAGCTCGGCCAGCAAAAGAAAAGTCTTCGGGTCAAGCCATGCGACACAGCCTGACCCGAAGACTCAAATTAGTCGATTCGCCCTTGCGCCTGTCAGCCCTGCCCCTACACCCGCACGCAAACGTTCTGGCGCAGGAGCCGGCAGGCCATCATGCCGCCGCCCAGGGCGATGGTGCGGAAGATCTCGTCCTTGGCATCCTGTCGCCACACAGTTCCCGCCAGGCTCGTGACACGCGTGCCCTTGTAGGCCGTGGGAAACATCGGCGTCGACGTGCCGGTAAGCACGAACTCGCGCGCGCTGGGGCACATCGCGAGCAGGTCCTCGACTGTGCGGTTCACCACAGAGGTGCCGCTCGACACCACGATGTCGCATGTGGGAAGGACCTCGGCCTGCAAGGCGCACGGCGTGACGTCGGCATGGCCCGCAAGCTCGCGGCCCTTGTCAAAGATAACCGTCTCGGCGACCTTGCCCTCAAACTGCCTGGCAACGGGGGCCATGTAGCCGACGAGTGCCAGCTTGTCGCCGGGTTGTATGACCACGCCGAAGGGCGTCGCCGCGTCATCGGCGCAGGACACGAGCGGGACGCTGTGGCTCGCCGCATTGAGCACGGCGGCCCCCAGGCCACGCTGGGTATCGTCGGTTCCCTCGACCAGGAGCTTCGCCACCTCGTAGGCATCTTTGCCGAGAGCCTGGCGGGCAAAGCCGAACGACCCGCACCCCGAAGGCAGGCTGTCGCGCAACATGTACGAGACGCCGACGCTCTCCCCGTCGAGCTGGGCCCCAATAAGTGCGATTCCCAAAGCGAGGTCGGTCAGCGTCCTTCCCTCAAGGTACGGACGCGCGGCTTCCAGAATCTTCTCTTGCAGCATGAAAGGCCTCCTAGAACCAGGTGTTCAGTCCCCTCGCTCAACGCGACAGATGGCGTCTCGCTCCCATATATCACGCATATCAGCCCGCAACCAGGTCAAATGCAACCAAGTGAAGCAGACCTTGTGACAAGCTCACTTGCCATAATCACCTTCCGCTCAGTGCCGTCCGCTCTAAGGCATCCACTCGCAGGAGATACTGCTTCTGGGCTGCCCGGGCAAACCAGTCCGGGTGCTGCGCACGTGACATGATGTCGCCCACAACGGGGGCGAAGGAGCGTAAACCACCGAAGTCAAGCCACGAGAAATCGCGCACGAGGGCAAGCGGACCCGCCTCGCCGTTGTCAAAAACGCGCGCATCATAGGGAAAAAGTCCGTCGGCAAGCTGCACCTCAGTGCGTGCGGCATGATAAAAAGCCCGCCCGTTATCGAAAATCGGCGCGACGCCCAGGGGCTTACGAGAATCTGAGTCCAGCAAGATGCCGAGGTTGAACTCATGACGGTCATCGTTTGCGCCGAGAAAGTCAATCACCAGCTCCCGGTCAACCGCCGCGCGCGCGTTCTTCAACCCCAGACCCTCGAGAATATCAACGTAAGCCTTATGAAGGCTTGCCTCAACTGGGGCGTCGAAATGGCGCACCACATCGTCAAGCGCGACAAACTCCGTGTCCTTGTCGACAAAGCACTCGCACACGCTAGCAGGCTGACCCAAGAGGTCTTCCTCGATCGAGTACGGAACCCATGCGCCATCCGGCAGTACGGCGCGGCACAGCTCGGATGCCAAAAGCTCTGCCCACGGCTCATGACAATCGTTAGACGACGAGCCTTTGACAAGGAGATTCTTGCCCTCTCGGCATTCCCAATGCTTGGCAAGCTGGCCAGAGGTCGCGCTCCCTGGCCCCATGCGCACATGCACGCCATCTTGCGCCGTCCAATCAGGACGGCCATCGACATAGGGATTCTCAAAATAATTGATTTCCCCCCAAGCCAGGGCAAGCCCTTCCGGACGAATCCAGTACTGATCGGAAAGGTTGAGGGCAAGCGTCTTGAAAAGCAGAGAAGCCGGGTCGGCACAGCCCGCACCGCGCAGGATGGCAGAAAGCCCCGCTCTGCCAGTAGGGATATAGCGGTAAGAAATCCACCAGCTCAACTGCATTGAATCGACCGACCCGTCGGCAGCGCTGGCGCCCCACGGTGCATTGGATGCGTCGTAAACCTCCAGGTCATGTACCGCACGACGACGCAAGTTGTAAGTGAAGGAACACACAGCAGCGTCCTTGCGCATGAGCACATAGCGGTCTTGTGGGCTGACCTGAAACATGAAAGACCTTTCGCTCGGACACCGTCAGCCAAATTGTATCCCATGGGACTGACCGTTCGGCCAGCAAACGCCAGCCATCCTCCAGCTATCACACCCATATGAAAAGGCAGTCCCAGCCCCTCTTTAGTCCCTTCTATCTAATTCGAATTTCTAAGAACACCAGCTATCTCGCCACGCTTTTCGTGACAAGAGCGCACCATCAAATGCCCAGCGCAAATAAATGAACCTGTTCCCCTACAATTACATGACGCCTTGGGTCAACAGCCCAGTGCTCAGTACTCATTGGAAGGACCGCAAAGCACATGCACGACGAACAGCACGGCAAAAATCAAAACCCTTCGCATAAGGCGCGTGTTATCTGCAGCCAGCAGATGATCACCGTGTTCGTTGAACACAATAAGGTCATTGCCAAGGTCCTGAAAAAATATTACCAGCTCACACCCACGGAATTCTGTATCCTACGAGCCCTCTACCTGTCGGATGGATGCGTCGAAGGTGTCGACTTCGCGTCGTTCCTCTACCTCAAGCGCAACTCCATCTCTATGGCGCTTTCCAAATTGGAAGACAGGGAGCTCATAGGAAAGACGACCAGCCAGCTGGATCGCCGCTCCATCATTGTGACTGAGACTGAGCACGGCACCCAAGTGACTCGGGAGGCAACAGCCGATATATATGGCGCGCTAACGAACTCCTTTTGGCACGATCTCGCCATGGAAGATAAGCGCGGCGGCAACAAAACTGCATCTCTCGTGCTCGAGGCCCTGCGAGGCACTCCAACAAAGGCGCCAGGTGGGCTCAAAGAGTCCAACACTCCCGTGTCGCCTGAATTCATCGTCTTCTGCAAAGTCGTTCCTCAGCTCTGGAATACGCGACTCACACTTCTAGGGCTCTCCCTCTCGGAATACCGCATACTCGATGCTATACATCAGGCAAATGAGCCAATCCGTTCTACCGACATCGCAAGGTCTCTCCTGCTCGAACGCAGCGTTGTCTCGCAGTTCAAAGACACCATGGTGGAGAAGGGCCTTGTCGATTTCTCCCCTGCCGAAGGCGACCGCCGTAATTACGAGATCGGCCTAACCCCCGAAGGCCAATCTCTCGCCTTAACTGCACAAACCGTCCTGCAAAAGGAAACTGACCGCGCCTACATGCTGTGCGACGATGCACTTGTGTCGCGCATTAACGAGTGGCACCTACGCATGTTCCGCAATATGAACGTTCTTAACGCAGTCATCTAAACAGCAACAAGCAAAAAAGGACTCTTGCCTCTCAAATTTTAGTTAAGTCATTGACTTAACTATGTATTGACATTACACTTCCCATTGACAGGCCGGTCAGATAGGACCGACCGCAAGACAAGGGGGGCAAGCAATGGAACTCACTCGTAGGACCTTCATCGCCACGACCGCTATCGCCGCGGGCACCGCAACGGTTACTGGCACCGCCCATCACGCAATGGCCAGCGAGACCTCCGAGGACTTTGATATCGTCGTCGTAGGCGGCGGCATGGGCGGCTTGACCGCCGCCGTGCAGGCAGCCCTTAACGGTGCAAGCGTCGTTCTGCTCGAAAAGTGCGAGGAGCTCGGCCTGGGTGGCGCTCATGCCGAGGGCCAGTTCGGCGTTGGCTCCCGCATGCAGCAGGAAGCCGGTATCGACTTCACCATTGCTGACGTCGTCGCCCATGAGATGGAGCTTGCCCAGTTCCGCTCCAGCGGCTCGCTGTGGCTCGACCTATGCCAGAACTCTGCCGGCAACCTCGACTGGTGCGAGGAACAGGGCGTTGTGTACGAAAACGTCGACGACTATTTCGGCACTTGCGCGCTGGCCACGTTCCACTGGTTTAAGAACCACAACGCCATGGATGGCTACATCACTCCCATGATTGCCCGTGCCGAAGAGCTCGGCGTTGAGATTCGCAAGCAGACTGCCGCCACGGAGCTCATTATTGACAACGGCGTCGTAAAGGGCGTCAAGACCGAGGGCGCCGATGGCACCACGGAAACCATTAACGCCAAGGCCGTCATTCTGGCCACCGGTGGCGTTGCGGGCGACTTTGACCTGCTTGCCAAACAGGGCTGGACACCGAACCGCCTGGCTCTGGGCGGCGTTTCCACCACGGTGGGCGATGGCTACAAGCTTGCCCAATCCGCTGGCAACAAGAGCATGCTCGAAGAGAGCTGCTCGTTTATCCAGAACTACATCCCCGCCATGGGCTTTGAGGTGTTTCCGCAGTTCCTCGACCCGATCAATGGCATGATTACCGGTCTTTCCGCTGGTGGCTGCGAGCTGTGGGTCGATCAGGACGGTCGCCGCTTCTGGGACGAGTCAACTCCAAGCCTGAACATGATGTATCAAACCATGCCCACAAAAGACAACAAGGCATCGTACGTTGTGTTCGACCAGTCCATGTACGAGGACATGTACGCCGAAACCGAGGGTGCAGTAGAGCGCCTTGCCTCCTGCGTTGAGTCTAACGAAGGCAACTCGCTTTTCAAGGCCGACACAATCGAGGGTTTGGCCGAGGCGGTAGGCATTGATGCAGACAACCTCGTAGCGACCGTTGAACGCTACAACAAGATGTGCGAGGCCGGCGAGGACACCGACTTCTACAAGGACGCCGACAAGCTCGTCGCCATCGACGAAGGCCCCTACTACATCGGCCGTATCGAGCAGCTTGTGTACTGCTCCATCGGCGGCATCAGTGTGGACAAGGACTTCCAGTGCATCGACGCCAACTGGGAGAAGATTCCCGGCCTGTACTCTGCCGGCATCGACTGTGCCATGCTTTACCGCGCTGTATACACCATCACATTGGGCGGCTCGTGCTCGGCCGGTGTTGTAAACTCCGGCCGCGGCGCTGCCAACGCCGCCTGTGCTTCCTTCCAGGCATAAAACCTGGATATATCTCGAGAAAACCAAATCAGCGTCCTATCAAGCCGCCCTCGCCTCTCAATCCATGGAGG
>OLNE01001453.1_pt1 | contig 16950 bp, 12 predicted proteins | sample 1672431 | NCBI WGS metagenome assembly OLNE01 (sample SAMEA3136685, study PRJEB25190) | human gut metagenome | reverse complement strand
GACATGTCAAACGAAAGGGGATTTGCTCCATGACTTGCTCCAACATCAATGCCGCAAGCATTGCCTTCGAGGACGCCGAAGTCGTCAACCTCATGGGTAAGCTTTCCAACGCCAAGAGCCCCTCGGGCTTCGAGGAAGAGACCCTCGCGGTTGTCAAGGAGTTCTGCGAGCCCTTCGCCGACTTCGAGCGCAACTCGCTCATGTGCGGCTTCATCAAGCCCAAGAGCTTCTCGGGCACCAAGCCCGTCGTCATGCTCGACGCCCACGGCGACGAGGTGGGCCTCATGGTAAAGTCCATCCACGCTGACGGCACCCTCACCTTCATCAACCTGGGCGGTTTCTCCAAGGGCAGCACCATCGGCATGGAGGTGCTCGTGCGCACCACCGAGGGCAACTGGGTACGCGGCGTCGTTGGCGCGAAGCCCCCGCACTTCATGACGCCCGCCGAGCGCGAGGCGGGCCTTGCCGGCATGGAGCTCAAGATCGACGTGGGCGCCACGAGCAAGCAGGAGGCCATCGAGAAGTTCCACATGGGCGTCGGCGAGCCCGTGTGCCCGGCCACCACGTTCCACTACCAGCCCGAGCAGCGCATGATGTTCGGCAAGGCGTTCGACTGCCGCGCCGGCGTGGCCGCCATGCTGCTGGCCATGCGCGAGCTCTCTAAGCTCGACCTGCCCTTCGACGTCGTTGCCTCGGTGAGCGCCCAGGAAGAGGTTGGCGAGCGCGGCGTGGCGAGCGCCGTGCGCCACTTCAACCCCAGCGTCTGCTTCATGTTCGAGGGCGCCCCGGCCGATGACACGTTCGGCAACCCCGACGACGCGCAGTGCTGCGTCAACCAGGGCCCGATGCTGCGCTATGCCGACTGCTGCATGATCACGCACCCCCGCTACCAGCGCTTCGTGCTCAATGCGGCCAAGCAGGCGGGCCTTCCCGCCCAGGGCGCGGTGCGCGTGGGCGGCGGCACCGACGGCGGCATCGCGCACCTCATGGACAACGGCATCCCCTGCGTGGTGGCCGGCGTCCCCTGCCGCTACATCCACTCGAACTGCGCCATTGCCAGCATCGACGACGTGATGAACACGGCGCGCGTGGCCGTGGCGAGCGTGGCCTCGCTTACCCCCGAGGTCGTCGCCGAGTTCTAAGGCCGCAGGGGGCGGAAATTCCGCCGTTCGCCGGCGCCCAGCGCGCTTCTGTGGAGATTTTAACCTCCCGTTCATGCGCGCAAATGAACATAAGATTTCAGCGATAGGCCCTCGACCAGCACTTTTAATCTGGCCGGGGGCCTTTTGTTTCCAAGTGTGGAAATCTGCGCCGTTTGCGGCCCCCTTCGCATTTTCCGCTGCCACAATGCAAGGCACGGTGTTGGGACAGTCCGGCACAGCCTGACGCCTTCAGCACAAGGGCACGACCCGGCCTCAGCCCGAGGACGGGGATACGAAAGGGAGACACGCATGGACCTTCAGCTTAGCCGCCGCAATTTCCTGCTCAGCTCTGCCGCCCTGGGCACCCTGGCCGCCTTCGGCGGCGTCAACGTCGCCAACGCCGACCCGGTCGAGAAGATCGTCATCGGCCGCGCCGTCGACTCCGACGACCTCGACCCCGTCACCTGCACGGGCAACCAGAACATCTTCATCTTCAACCTCATCCTCGACGGCCTGCTGAAGAGCTCCGACGACGGCTCCTCCATCGAGCCCTGCCTGGCCACCGACATGCCCGAGATCTCCGAGGACGGCAAGACCTACACCTTCCACGTGCAGGAGGGCCTGGTCTTCTCCGACGGCTCCCCCGTCACCGCCGAGGACTGGGAGTGGACCTTCACCCGCGCCATCGAGACCGAGGACTCCAGCTGGCACATGTGCGTCGAGAACCTCGACCACGTCGAGTGCCCCGACGACACCACCGTCATCGTCTACACCAAGGAAGAGGCTGCCTCCACGCTGGCCAACCTCTGCATCTTCACCCTGGGCGTTCAGAGCAAGGCCTACTTCGAGAAGGTCGGCGCCGACGAGTACCACAACGGCGTCCTCGGCACCGGCGCCTACGCCGTCTCCGAGTGGAAGAAGGGCGAGTACCTCACGCTTGAGGCCAACCCCAACTACCGCGTCGAGGGCAAGCCCCTCACCAAGACCGTCGAGTTCAAGGTCGTCTCCGACGACGCGGCCCGCATCATCCAGCTGCAGGGCGGCGACATCGACGCTGCCACCGACCTGTCCTTCTCCGGCATGATGCAGCTCGAGGGCGACCCCGACATCAGCGTCGAGGCCGACCCCTCCACCACGGTGTACTGGCTGTCGCTGAACACCAAGAGCGAGAAGCTCGCCGACCCCAAGGTGCGCGAGGCCCTCTACCTGGCCACCAACGCCCAGGAGTTCGTGGACACCATCACCTTCGGCTACGCCACGCCCGCCAGCTCCATCATCAACCCCACCTCTGAGTACTACTATGCCTCCGACCAGCCCTCCGGCGACGTCGAGAAGGCGAAGGCCCTGCTCGCCGAGGCCGGCGTCGGCCCGTTCGAGCTCACCCTGCTGATGCGCGAGGGCAACGAGACCTATCAGCAGATCGGCATGATCCTCATGAAGCAGTGGGCGCAGATCGGCGTCACCGTGAACTTCAACCAGATTGAGGCCACGGCCTACTCCGCCGCCCGCAAGGACCTTTCCAACTACGACCTCATCATCTCGGGCTGGAACGACGACGTCACCGACCCCGCAGAGATGATGCAGTTCGTGTTCGACTACAGCGTCACCAGCGGCTACTACTCCGGCATGGAGTTCGACGACGAGACGAAGCAGCTCAACTCCGACGCCCTCATCGAGCTCGACGAGGAGAAGCGCAAGGACCTCTACGCCCAGATCCAGCAGAAGCTGCGCGAGCTGGCCATCTACGTGCCGCTCATGGTCACCCCTTGGTGCAACGCCATGAACAAGGCAGTCACCGGCTGGGTCCAGACCCCGCTTGGCAACTACCGCTTCGAGGATCTTGCCCGCGAGGCCTAATCCTCACGCGAGGGTTGGGCTTTACTGGGCGCGCGCCCAAGGCGTAACAACGCAAATATATGGGGGGCTGCGGTGGAAAAATCCATCGCGGCCCCATTTGATGTAATTGCGAGTAAAAAAGCGTGTATGCTTAGCGTTTCGTGTATGGAAGGTGTGCGCATATACAATTTATGTTCGCACACAAGGAGAGAGTAGAAAGGAGGGGAAGGCGTGGAAACATTCCGTTACATCGTGAAACGTGTGTTGCAGATGATCCCCGTGCTCATCATTGCAATCATCGCGATATTTCTGCTTATGCGCCTTCTGCCTGGCGATGCGGCCCTCGCAACGCTGGGCGACAAGATCGACCCCAAGGTGTATGAGGCCCTCAAAGAGCAGATGGGCCTCAACGCATCGCTGTGGACGCAGTTCACCGTGTACGTGAGCAATCTCGTGCAGGGCGACCTGGGCTCGTCCACCATCTACAAGATGCCCGTCTCGCAGCTCATCGCCTCGCGCATGCAGGTAACCCTGTGCCTGGCCCTCACCGCCACGATCTTCACCGTCATCGTGGCACTGCCCCTGGGCTACATGGCCGGCGTGAAGAAGGACAAGCTGCCCGACGTCCTCACGCGCATCTTCGCCCTGATCGGCCTGGCCGCCCCCTCGTTCTGGGTAGGCCTGGTGCTGCTCATCATCTTCGGCGTGAACCTGGGCATCTTCCCCACCTCCGGCTGGGGCAAGACGTGGCCCGAGCACTTTGAGGCGCTCATCCTTCCTGGCTTCACCCTGGCCTTCTCCTCCATCGCAGTCGTCATCCGCAACGTGCGCAACAACGTCGTTGACGTGCGCAATGCCGACTACGTGGACTTCGGCCGCTCCAAGGGCCTGTCCAGCTGGGTGATCTCCACGGGTTACGTGCTTCGCAACGCCCTTATCCCCACGGCCACACTGCTGTCGATGCGCATCATCGGCATGCTGTCCGGCTCGGTCATCATCGAGAACATCTTCGGCCTGCCGGGCATCGGTGCCTTGCTCGTACAGTCGGTCACGGGCCGCGACTACGCCACCGTTCAGGCCTGCGTCATGGTGTTCGTCATCATCACGCTCATCGTAAACCTCGTCACCGACATCCTGTACTCGGTGCTCGACCACCGCATCAAGTTGGGAGATGAGAAATAATGGCAGACACTGCAGCACTCGCTCCCAAGCGCACCAAGGTCAAGAAGATTCCGATTTGGCGCCGCAGCCCCAGCCTTGTCATCGGCGCCATCATCGTGGCGCTGGCGTTTGTCGTGGCGGCCTTCCCCACGCTCTTCGCGCCTAACGCGGCCAAGCCCGTCACCGACCTCATGGACTTCACCGCCATGCTCCAGGCGCCCAGCGCCGAGCACTGGTTCGGCACCGACAACTACGGCCGCGACATCTATACCATGGTCATCGCGGCCACGCGCCTGGACCTGCTCATCGGTTTGGGATCGGTGGCCCTGCCCTTCGTGGTGGGCACGCTCCTGGGCCTTGTCTGCGGCTACTACGGCGGTAAGCTCGACACCATCATCATGCGCGTCCTCGACATCTTCGTGGCGTTCCCGTTCATGGTCCTGGCCATCGCCATCGTGGCAATCCTGGGCAACGGCGTCATGAACCTGCTCATCGCCATGTGGATCGTGAGCTGGCCTCCCTACACGCGTCTGGTGCGCTCCGAGGTCCTCATCGCCAAGAACTCCGAGTACGTGCAGGCAGCCAAGACCCTGGGCTACTCCGACGCGAAGATCATCTTCCGCCACATCCTGCCCAACGTCATCTCCAGCTCCGTGGTGTACGCGGCCTCCGACATCGTCATGTGCATCATGACCGCCGCCTCCATGAGCTTCCTGGGCCTGGGCGTGGACGCCGCCACCCTTGAGTGGGGCTCCATTATCTCCAGCGGCAAGAGCTACCTGCTCGGCGGCTATTGGTGGATTTCCTCCATGCCCGGCATCGTCATGGCGATCGTTGGCCTTGGCTTCTCGCTCTTCGGCGACGGCCTCAACGACCTGCTCAGGACCAAGGACTAGAAGGGGGCCTGAGACATGGCAAACATCCTCGAGGTCGACGACCTCTCAATGCACTACATAACGAAAAGCTCCACGGTGCGCGCCGTGGAGAAGGTCACGTTCTCCATCGCCGAGGGCGAGACGTTCGGCCTGGTCGGCGAGTCGGGCTGCGGCAAGTCCACCACCGCCCGTTCGCTGGTGCGCTTGCTGCCCGAAGTCGGCAAGATCGTGGGCGGCTCGGTGCGCTACAAGGGCCAGGAGCTCACAACGATGAGCGACCGTGAGATTCGAGGACTTCGTGGCAAGGAGATCGGCATGATCTTCCAAGACCCGATGACCTCGCTCAACCCGGTCACCACCGTGCGCAAGCAGTTCTTCGAGTCCCTCAAGCGCGAGGGCATGAGCAAGAAGGAGATGGAGGAGCGCGCCATCGAGCTGCTGCGCCTCGTGGGCATCCCCGAGCCAGCCAACCGCATGGGCAACTACGTCCATGAGATGTCGGGCGGCATGCGTCAGCGCGTGATGATTGCCATCGCCCTGGCAAGCCAGCCTCGCCTGCTGCTTGCCGACGAGCCCACCACTGCTCTCGACGTCACCATCCAGGACCAGATCATCTGCCTGCTCAACGACCTGCGCGAGAAGCTTGGCATGTCCATCCTGCTCGTGACGCACGACCTGGGCGTCGTGAACGAGATGTGCCACCACGTGGGCGTTATGTACGCCGGCCGCATCGTCGAGATCGCTGACACGCGCAACCTGCTGCACCACCCCAAGCACCCCTACACCGTGGGCCTCATCAACTCGCTGCCCGCCGAGAACGACACGCGCGCACGCCTGGAGCCCATCCACGGCGCGCCGCCGAACCTGGCGCACGAGATTGCGGGCTGCGCCTTTGCGCCCCGCTGCCCCTTTGCCGACGAGATGTGCCGCACCAAGGCTCCCAACATGCAGACGCTTGTGGGCGGCCACCGCGTGCGTTGCCACCACGCCGACCCCTACGACCGCACCCGCGTGACCGACCAGGACCGCAACTTCGCCGAAGAGCTCATCGCGAGCGGCTCTGAGCAGGGCGCCAATGCCGACAAGGACGCGGCCGATGCCCTCACGCCCGATATCACACCCAAGACGAAGGGAGGCGTTGCATAATGGCCGAAGAGACGAAGGCCCCCAAGGCTGCCGCACAGGGCGCGCCCCTGCTTGAGGTGACTGACCTGTGCAAGAGCTTCCCCCTCAAGTACGGAGTGCTCGACGCCGTCATGCGCAAGGAGCGCAAGCACCTCACTGCCGTGGACCACGTGTCGTTCACTCTCAACGCAGGCGAGACGCTCGGTCTGGTGGGCGAGTCGGGCTGCGGCAAGTCCACGCTTGCCCGCACGGTCATCAACCTGTACAACCCCACAGGCGGCAAGGTCGTCTTTGCAGGCGTAGACTTCTCTCAGCTTTCCAAGCATGAGCTGCGCAACAGCTGCAAAGACATCCAGATGATCTTCCAGGATCCCTATTCCTCGCTCAACCCGCGCATGACCGTACGCCAGGTGCTGCGCGAGGAGCTGCTGCACCACAACATGTGCACGAAGGACGAGGTCGACGCACGCATCATCCAGCTGCTCGAGCTCGTTGGCCTCAGCGAGGACCAGGCCGACCGCCTGCCGAGCGCCTTCTCGGGTGGCCAGCGTCAGCGCATCGGCATCGCCCGCGCCCTGGCCGTGCAGCCCAAGCTCATCATCGCCGACGAGCCGGTCTCTGCTCTCGACGTCTCCATCCAGGCGCAGATCATCAACCTGCTCTGCGACCTGCAGGAAAAGCTCGGCCTGTCGATCCTGTTCATCAGCCACGACCTGCGCGTAGTGCGCTACATCTCCGACCGAGTGGCTGTGATGTACCTGGGCGCCATGGTGGAGACCGCCCCCACCGACACCCTGTACACCGCGCCGGCCCACCCCTACACCAAGGTGCTTCTTGCCGCCGCCCCCTCCATGGAGGAGAACAAGGTGGACGACAAGAAGGCGGCAGTTCTGGGCGAGCTCCCCTCCCCCATCAACCTGCCCAGCGGTTGCCGCTTCCACCCGAGGTGCCCCTATGCCGACGAGCTGTGCCGCACCGAGAGCCCCGAGCTGCGCTGCCTGGCGGAGACCCCCGAAGGCCCGCACATGTGTGCCTGCCACCACCCGCTGGTGTAGGAGCACCCTGAGGCAAGACTCAACGCTGCGATTGCTTGCTTACGAAAATCCCCCAGTCCACATGGTGTGGGCTGGGGGATTTTTTCATGACCAGTTCGATGCGGGGCGTCCTGGACGGGTTCTACCTGCCCAGGCTTGCGTCGTGCTTGGCGCGGGCCTCGGCGGAGTAGCGCTGCTGATAGCGCACGTCCACAAGCTCGGCAACGATGGCGATGGCAAGCTCTGCGGGGGTTTTGGCACCGAACTTGAGGCCGATGGGGCGCTTGACGCGCTGCCAGTCGAGCTCGGTTGCACCCTGGGCAAGCACAAGGTTGTGCACGGTGTCGTTCTTGCCCTTGCAGCCCATCATTCCCACGTAGTGCGCACGCTGGCGCGTGCCCCACACGCAGCCCTGCGGGTCAAACATGTGGCCGCGGGTAAGGACGCACACATAGTCCTCGGGGGCGCACTCGATGCCGTCAATGCCGGCAAAGCCGGGGCCGGGCAGCAGGATGCGCTCAGCAGTGGGGAAACGCTCCTCGCTGATGTAGGCAGGATCGTAATCCACGACCGTCACACGGAAGCCCACATGCTCGGCAAGCGCGGCCGTCTCGGCCGCGGCGTCGGAAGCGCCGAGCAACCACACGTGAACCTTGTCGAAGAGCGGGGCGCTCATCCAGGTGAGGCCGGCGAACTGGTCGTTGTGCATGCCGGGGCCGCGCGTGATGTCCTTCATCTGGAACAGGTCGCGCGGCGAGTACTCGCGGCTGGCCACGACCTCCTTGGCGTCGCTGCAGAAGAAGACGAGCGGCTCGCCGTCGGCCGAACCCTGCTCGCCGTACTTCTTGGTGACTTCGTTGTCCACATTGGACTGGGCAGCCTGGGGGTCGAACACGAGCTTGAAGCCAATCCAGGCAAGCTCACCGGCCTCCATGGCGGCGATGGCACGCTCGAAAACGGGCACGTCGGCCACAGTGATGCCGTTGACGAGAGCGTCAAGCACGACAGGCGTCACGTTCTCCTTGCCAGCAAGGGCCTCAGGCTCGAAGCAGGGGAAGTCCTCTGCGGGAAAAACGGGCGTCTTGCCCTCCTTGAGGGCCTCGACAATGGCAACGAGCGTTTCCTTCTTCATGCAAACATCCTCTCCTTAGCAAAGCACACGGATGCAGTTCAGTATAGCCCCTTTGCTCGCCAGGACTGTTGCATTTGCAACGAAGAGAGCCTGTGTGCCATTGGATACCAGCGAAAGCAGCGCGTGCAGCGTGACATATGACCAGGCATGTCGTCCCAAAATGGCGTATCGTACACACCCAAATCGCCATTCCTTTTCGTCATTACCAGCCGAGAGAGCAAGTGTGAGCGACACCGACACCGAGCATGAACGCGGCGCCCTTGTCCCTTTGCATCCGAACGCGGCCACCCTCCCCACGGCGCACAAACAGTGCACCCGTCCCTTTGCGTCATTGCCAGGAAAGTACGCGGGCCCGCATGGTTTCAATGTCGAGCACGCCATAGGCGAAGCCCTTGCGTACGAGGCATTCGGGCACGAACTCGTCGTACTTGTCGAAGATGGGCACTTCCTCGGGATACACGAGCTCCATGGGGTCGGCAAGCGCAAGCGCCTCTTGTTGCACCACCTGCAGGAAGTCGTCTCGCTCGGCCGGCATGCGAAACTGGATGTAATAGGGTCGGGCCGAATCGATGCCCTTGATGCCCAGGCGAGGCGCACACTTGATCTTGATGAGACGCTCGAGCGCCAGGAACGCATACGTGCCTAACCAGGGAAAAAGCGCCCACGTGTCGCCACCCAGGTTGATAAGCCAATCGCCCTCGGCCAAAGAGGTAGCGGCAGCATAGGGGAACTCGCCTGCGTCGGAGCCGCGCATGAGCGCCTCGTTGCCACGCACGCCCCCAGGACCGGCGACACCTGCATCCTGCCAGTCAGCTGGATCCTCCCCCCACACGGCATCTTGCGCCGCCTGGCGAGACAGACGCGCTGCTCCTGCAGGCAAAGCCCCCGCCGGGCAGGCCGGCCCCGCAACAAGCCCAGAGGCACGTGCAACATGGCGCGCCTCCTCCAAGCGTGCCTGGGCGTTGCCCATGAGGTACATGTATTGCGTGTCCTCGGCCAGCACGCGCTGCATACGCTCGAGCACATGAGTGTGGATGTCGCCCGCAACCTCGCCAAAGTAGGCCGGCACCTTGCCCTTCACCTGTGTGCAGTACACCACATGGCGCTTGTGGTCGACCTCCTCGACGATCCACACATGGCCGGCGATAGCAATCTTCTCGCCCGGAGGCGGCGGCTGCACGATGGTACCGAGTTCCATGGACTCGCTGCGACAGGTGTATTCCTCGTTGTCCTGGAACGTCGCATAGAACTTGTAGGAACTCGTGACGCGCTCGCCGGCGAGACCCACGATGAGGCCACCTTCGTCGGTGCGCTCGATGTGGTCGATGTCGACAAGATGGCGCAGGAGCACCCGATAGTCGTCAGGCGAGATGGTGTCGAAGCACGACAGGTTAAGCACCTGGTTGGCAAGCTGGGCGGGGCTCATCTCTCCGCACGAGGCAAGCGTCGCCATGGTCTGATGATAGAGCAAGCTGAAGGGCATGCGGCCCGTGCGCGGCGGCTCGACCCATCGTTCTTCCAGGTACACCTGCACAAGGGCGATGCCCTGCACAAGCTTCCAGGGAATGCACTCGGGCATGAGGGCGCGGGCCTCGGGCTCCTCCTCACGCATGACAAACCACATCTCGCAGGGCCGCTCGCGTCGGCCGGTGCGGCCCATGCGCTGCAGGAAGCTGCTCACCGTGAACGGCGCGTCTATCTGAAAGGCCCGCTCGAGCCTGCCGATGTCGATGCCGAGCTCGAGGGTTGCCGTGGTCACGGTCGTAAACACGCGATCGTCGTCGCGCATGGCGTCCTCGGCGCTTTCACGCAACGACGAGGAGAGGTTGCCGTGGTGGATGAGAAAGCGGTCGGGCTGCCCCGTGGCTTCGCAATACTGGCGCAAGCTCGTGGTGACAGCCTCGGCCTCCTCACGCGAATTGACAAAGACCAGGCACTTGGCGTCTTTGGTGTGCTCGAAAATATAGGCGATGCCGGGGTCGGCGTGCTCGGGCGCCACGTCACTGGCAGGCTCAAGCGCGGGTCCTGCGGCTCCAGTGGGCTCGCTTACCTGTGTGCGCGGATGGGGCCCGCGCTGCACCGCCTGCGGACCGCTCACAAAGAAATGCTCCATGGAGAGACGCCAGGTGCGCCCCTGCTCTTTGACCTGCGGAATGACGCAGCCCCGTCCTGTGCCGCGCGAGAGGATCTCGCCGGTGAGCTCAGGGTCACCGATGGTGGCCGACAGCCCGATGCGGCGGGGGTTGACGCCTGCCATGCGCGAGAGACGCTCGATGCAGCACAGCGTCTGTCCACCGCGGTCGCCGCGCAGAAGCGAGTGCACCTCGTCGATCACCACGAAGCGCAGGTCGCTGAAAAGCCGGGCGACGGCCGAATGCTTGTGCATGAGCAGCGCCTCGAGCGACTCGGGCGTGATCTGCAGGATGCCCGAGGGGTTCTTGAGCATGCGCGCCTTGTGCGAGGCGCTCACGTCGCCGTGCCAGTGCCACACGGGGATACCTGCCTCGGCGCACAGGTCGTTGAGGCGGTAGAACTGGTCGTTGATGAGCGCCTTGAGCGGCCCCACGTAGATGGCGCCCACCGACGCAGGCAGGTTCTCGTCGAAGAGCGTGAGAATCGGGAAGAACGCGGCCTCGGTCTTGCCCGAGGCTGTGGAGGCCGCCAGGAGCACGTTGTCGTCGGTGTTGAAGATGGCGTCGCCGGCGGCCACCTGGATGCCGCGCAGCGACTCCCAGCCGTGCGAGTAGATGAAATCTTGGACGAAGGGCGCGTAGCGGTCGAAGACGTTCAAGGGAGCCGCCTAAATGGTGAACTCGGCAAAGGTGCGCGGCGCCGCGACCGGCTCGGCCGCCACACGCGGGGTGCCAGGCGTCTCGGAGGCAGCCGGCTGGATTACCTCGTCATACAGCGAGGATGTCGGCTGCGTGGCAGATGCATGACCCAGCCCTGGAGCAGCATTGTGCGCGACGGAGGAAGACGGCGAGGCGGCCGGCTGCATGGCGCAACGACCGGAACCGGCCCGCCCAAGACCTGCCGCCGATGCCGCGCCGGCGCCGGCAGGCATGCGGCCCTCGTCCTCCTCGCAGGGCAAGGTGGCCGGACGCTGGGAGAACGCCGGGTCGTTCACGAGCTCCTCAAGCGTGAGCGCGGGATTCTGATAGAGGATGTCGAGCAGCTCCACGAAGTCGCGGATAATCTCGCGCGGGGTGATGTGGCTGTCGGCGCCCACGCGTGCAAGCTCCACCTGCAAGAAGGCAACCAGGTCCGCCTCACACAGAGTGCGCTCGTAGCCGAAGAAGCCCGCATGGATGTCGGCGAGCTTCTCCACGAGCACGAGCAGCTCCTCAGGGGTCAGCGGCTGGAGCTGGATGACGGGGGCAAGCATGTCCACGTGGCCCTCGCCCGCAAAGCGTCCCTGCGCCAGGCGACTGCGCAGCGCCTCGTAGCTATAGAGGCCACGACGGCGGTCCTCCACACACTGGGGAGTGCCGCTCATGATGATGCCCAGGTAGCTCGCACGGCCCTGGAGCGTGTCATTGTACATGGTGAGGATCTTCTCGTAGTTGTACTGGCGCGCAACGGCGTTGGGAATCTTGTACAGGTTCACGAGCTCATCGACGAGCACAACCAAACCCGCATAGCCCGCGCCCTTGAGGAAGCTCGCAAACAGCTTGATGTAGTCGTACCAGTCGTCGTCGCCGATGACGATGTTCACGCCCAGGTCGGCCTTGGCCTCGGCACGGGTGCGGTACTCGCCGCGGAACCACCGTACGACATTGGCCTTCGTGTCGTCGTCGGACTCCACGTAGGCGCGGAAGTACATGGCGAGCAGGCGCGCGAAGTCATAGCCGTGCACCATGTCCTGCAGCTGGCGAATGACCACGTAGATGCGCTTCTCGACCTCGGCGGCAAACGCGGAGTCGGCAGGGTTTGCCAGGTCGAAGCCGCCTTCGCCCGCCACCTCCATCTGCACGTTGGAAATCCAGCGGTCGAGAATGAGCGTGAGCGCGCCGCCCTCGGGACGCGTCTTGGTAGAAAGGTTGCTGATAAGCTCTCGGTAGGTGGCCAGGCCCTGGCCCTTCGTGCCCTGCAGGCGGCGTTCGGGCGACAGGTCGGCGTCGGCCACGACGAAACCCTTGCCCATGGCGTGGTTGCGAATGGTCTGCAGCAGGAAGCTCTTGCCCGAGCCGTAGCGGCCTACGAGGAAGCGAAACGACGCGCCCCCCTCCCCCACAAGCTCGAGGTCGTGCAGAAGCGCCTCGATCTCGGCCTGGCGGCCCACGGTGATGTAGGGCAGGCCCACACGCGGCACGACGCCACCCTTGAGCGAGTTGATGATGACCGAGGCGATGCGACGGGGCACCCTGGGGGTGTCGACGGCACTGGAGGCACTTGCTTTGGCGTTCATCGGGCAACCTTTCTGCAGGCAGGCATCTCAGCCCACCGATAAGCACAATCGCAGTAAGGATACCAAGCCCACAGGACAAAAAGCCCCCGCGGGCCAAGTCAACACAGCACGCAAGGCAAGCGGACCTTACGAGAGAAGCTCTTCCACGTCGGGGCGGTAGTCCTCCACAAGCCGCGGGACATCGCCGTCGAACTCGATGGCGGCGTCGCCGATCTCGTCGTAGAGCTTCTCGTTCACCGCGTCCACCATGAGACTCGCCATGCCCGCGCCGACAGCCGCCTTGGCAGCCGCGTCATCTCCGTCAAGAAGAGCCCGCAGAAATGCCAGCTCGGAAGTGGTAAGGCCACAGGGTGCGGCGGAAGCAGCGACAGAGGGTGTCATCGACGAGTTCCCGGATGAGCAAGCATCCAGGGAGATATCAGCTGCAACAAAACGCGCAGCGCCAAAGGAACCGGACGTCTCCAAAGCGGGCGTCACGACTGGTGCAGAACCCACAGTCTCCTCGCTCGGCGCGGGGTGCGCATTCAACCCAGGCGTCGCACGCAACGCAGACGCCGTGTTCGAGGCGGAAACCATAACCGCCGCACTTGCCGCAGAAACTGCGCCCGAAGCAGGAGCCACAAGCGTCTCTCCCGCCTGGGACGCCGTATGCAGGCCAGCTTTCTTACCCGGCGTCGCCGGGGCAGCCACAGCCGGGCGCACCGTCGGCGCAACCTGCCCGCCCGTCACCATGGGTTCCTCGGCGCGCTCCTCATCCACCAAAAGCGACTCGCGCGTCTTGACGGCAGCCGTGCGAATGCCGCGCAGAAGCGAGCGGTCGATATGAATCTTGGGCGTCTGTGCCGCCAGCCACGCCTCATGGGCGGCCGCGGCCTCCTTGGTAACGAAGCCCTCAAGGTAGCGAGGCACCTCGTAGGCGCGCACCTGCTTGGGATACTCCCAGATGCGGCGCATCTCGTGGTCCACCGTGTGCATCAAAAGCCCCAGATCGCGGCTGCGTGTCTCCTCGGCGCACGGGACCCTGCGCCGCCAGGTGCCGTCACGACAGATGTACGCCTCGGCGTCGCTCACGCGGTAGGTGGCATCGGGATGGGTCTGTGGGGCGTAGTACACGGCACCGTAAAACATGGGGTGGGCACGGCGCTGCTCGGCACCAAACAGTCCGTCGACATAGCCCACCTTGCGGCGATGGGCGCAATGCTGAACCAAGCGCACAAAGACACCGCAGGTCACAGCCAACGTCTCGGCCGGATAGTCCTTGTAGAACTTTGAGCCCGTAAGGCGAAACGACGACGCCAGGCACATGGCGTCAAACGTTTTCTGCGCCATGTCACCGACAAGAGAACCACCAGCGAGCACAAGCGCCTCAGCCTCGCGCAACACCGGCACGGCGGCGTACACATCGACAACGTCGCGCTGGGAGGCGGGGCCGCTCACACGCTCGAGCAGCGATCGGTCGAGGTTGTGGTACACGATGTAGTCGCGCAGCCAGATGTGCAGGTAGAAGTCGAGCAAACCGTTGTCTGTTGTGGCCTGCTTCTTCCAAGCAACCCAAAAGGAGGTCAGCGCCGCAAGCGCGGGCAGCCCCTCCTGCGTCCCGACACCCATGAGCAACTCGTAGATGTAGACAAACGCGAAGCTCGCCGTGGAGGCGGCGATAACCCCCTTGCGGGCCTGGGCGCGCCATGCCAGATACGACGAGAGCTGGCGGTCGTTCATGGCCTGATACGTGGGGAAATACGACTTGAAAGGCACCGTGGGGTCGCCCGTGCCATCGAAGTCGGCAAGGGCGCGCGCCTGCTCGTAGAACACCTTTGCGGCAGGCGCATACTTCAGGTCCTCGCGTTGGGCAAGCTGATGGATGAGCTGGTAGGGGCGGGAGGTCTCGGTGTCGCGGCGAAACTGGCTCCCCGTGCGCAAGATGGGCTCGTCCTCGTACACCGAGCTCGAGAATCGACTCGACTGAAAGGCCTGCGACGAGGCAATGCGATCAAGCGCCGCACGGGCGTCGCCGGGCTTGAGGTGCCTGTCAAACTGTGCCTGAGCCATATCCACCGCCCCATTTGCGCCGCACGTCGCGACACGCCCTGAGCGCCGCGACTCCGTTGAAGCCCCACTAAAACACAAAGCGGGGCCCGCACCATCATGGAACGGGCCCCGACAGAAAAGAAGCGAAATGCAAGCGGCAGATTCGCCGCGTGGCCTTACTCGCCCAAGATGAGACAGGCCAGCTCGGCGGGGCTGTCGACGATGAAGTCGGCACCCGCCTCGACAAGCTCAGTACGGGGACGGAAGCCCCAGGTAACGCCGCAGGCAGCGATACCCGCGTTAGTGCCGCACGCAATGTCGACCGACGTGTCCCCCACCATGAGGGTCGACTCGGGGTCGGCCCCCAACGTCTCCATGAGCGCGTGCGTCATGGGGGCGGCGGGTTTGGCGGGCAGCGCGTCGAGCCTACCCTGCACCGCCTCGAAAAGGCCCGGGAAGAACTTCTCGACAAGCGGGATGGCTTGCTCATGGTTCTTGTTCGTAAGCACGCCCACATGCACGCCAGCAGCCCTCAGACGCTCAACGCAGGCGACGATTCCCTCGTAAGGGCCGGTCGTGTCTTCCTTGTGGGCGCTGTAGAGCTCGACAAACTCCTGGTAGGCAGCATCAAGCGCATCGGGATCGGCCGCGATGTCCTCGGGAACGAAACGCCTCACGAGCACGCGTTGGCCGTCGCCCACCATGCGCTTGAACAGGTCGATGTCATGCGTGGGCCAACCGTGCGCCTCGCACACGAGGTTGCCCGCGCAAGCCAGGTCACCGATGGTGTTGAGCAGCGTGCCGTCACAGTCGAACAGCACGTACGAAAAACGAGGTTGAGCCATAGCCTAGCGTGCCTCCACGTAACCCGTGCCGGCAAGGGAGGTCATGATGTCGGACAAGGTCGCGCAGTCATCGAGCGTAGCCGTCTCATCAGTCAATGCGAACACAACCACAAGACCACCGTCATCGGAGGGCATCATGATGAGCTCGTAGAAGCAAGGGCGCTCTTCGGAAGCCTTGAGGTAACCCAGGTCGAAGATAGGCGTGCCGTCTTCAAGGCTTGCGCACCCCGCGCTGAACACGGAACTTTCCGTCTCGAGGTAGATGAGCTTGGATTCGTCGGCCATGGTCTGCGCTATGTCATACCCAGCGCCGCCCAGAGCATCGGGCGTAAGCTGGGCGCAGATAAGACCGGCAGAGCTCGTGTCGTTGGTGGCGATATAGGCGGCGCTCACGATATCCTCGGCGTTGTCGAGCTCAAACGCCGCGGCGATCTCTTCGGGAGTCAGCTGCTGAAACGCGAAGTCGCCCGGGATGAGCATCGAAGCACCGCCGAGGGTAAGCTGCTGGGCGGCGGGGTCGTCTGCCAGATAAGGCTCCCCGCTGTAGAGCACGGCATCCTCAACGATGAGGTTGTTCTCGGTCAGGAAGGTTTCGGTGGCGTCAATCAGGTCGGCGAGAGAATTGACAGCCTCGTTCGCCACGGCGTTGAAGGCTTCCTTGACCTGCGCGGTCGTAAGGTTCGCCTCGGCAAGACTCTGGGAGGCCTCGTCAATGGCAGCCTGAGTGTCCGCGTCGATGTCATCGCCCAGAACGTTGGTCACGATGGAAAGGTCGCCGGAAAGAATCTGATCGAGCGCGGCGTCGTCAAGACCAAGCATCTCCATGACCAGGGCCGCATAGTCCGCATCGGAATCTACAAGGAAATCCGGGTCGACGTCATCGGGATCGTCGGGCATGGTGGCCTGGCTCGTATCCGGAGCGGGCTCAGCAATGGGAGACGCAATGGGAGTCTCGGTCGAAGACTGGCCCGAGAAACCAGAGCCAAACACCGAGTTGGAAGCGGCATAAGCAGGAGCGGCAAAGCAGGTGCCCGCGAGCGCCAGCGAGGCAACGGCGGCGGAGATACCCTGGATACGATTCTTCTTCATAAGAGCGACCCTTCTCATAGCGTGTGCCCCGCTCGTTGGCAGCGAGCACATCCGGTCCAACGTATGGCGCAAAGCCTACCACACGCACGTTTCAAAACCGTGCTGCGTATGTCAGATGTTTGACGGCTTTGGAATGCCTGGTCATATGTGAACAATTTATGAATCGCATGTTTTAACTAGCCAAGAAGCGACGTGACGCGTATAGTTACTCCTCGCACATGCGGACTTGGCTCAGTTGGTAGAGCACAACCTTGCCAAGGTTGGGGTCGCGGGTT
>OLNE01001440.1_pt1 | contig 17092 bp, 19 predicted proteins | sample 1672431 | NCBI WGS metagenome assembly OLNE01 (sample SAMEA3136685, study PRJEB25190) | human gut metagenome | reverse complement strand
GCTGCGCGCTTTTAGCACCTCATCCACTGCAGAAAGCGGAATGCCTTGGTCAACAAGCATCACCATGAGGTGATAAATCAAGTCGCAGACTTCCCCAACAGTTTCTTCCTGAACACCGTTTTTCGCAGCAATAATAGTTTCTGCGGATTCTTCGCCGATTTTTTTGCAAATTTTGTCTAAGCCCTGCTCAAAAAGATAGCAGGTATATGAATTTTCTTGTGGTTCTGTTTGACGTTTTTTTACCACGTCATATAACAAGTCCATGCTTTCCATTTTATTGCGCCTCCGTATCTACAATTGTATTAAAAAAGCAGCTGTGGCGACCGGTATGACATGCCGGGCCTGTTTGCTCAACGATTACAAGCAAGGTATCGTCATCGCAATCGCCCAACATTTTAACCACACGCTGCACGTGGCCTGAAGTCGCACCTTTATTCCAAAGCTCTTGGCGCGAACGGCTCCAAAACCAAGTATAGCCTGTTTCGATGGTTTTTGCCATACTTTCACGATTCATATAGGCGAGCATGAGTACATCACCGGTGCCTACTTCCTGCACAATAGCGGGAATAAGGTCGCCTTTTTTGAAAAATTTCTCAATGTCAATATCAATAGCCATTGCTTTTCTCCTATCTGGCCGCAATGCCACGCGCACGCATGGCATCCTTTACTTCATCAATGGTGAGTTCGCCGTAATGGAAGAGAGACGCCGCCAACGCTGCATCGCAGCCGGTTTCTTCAAACACCTGCGCAAAATCATCAATAGAGCCGGCACCACCCGAGGCAATAACCGGAATATGCACCGCATCGCAGACCGCCTTGGTCATTTCAAGGTCATAGCCGGCCTTGGTGCCATCAGCATCCATGGAAGTAAGGAGAATTTCCCCGGCACCACGTTCTTCCAATTCTTTCACCCAGGCAATAAGCTCCTTGCCGGTATCAATACGGCCACCGTTAATCACCACATGCCAAGAGCCATCGTCCATACGCTTGGCATCCACTGCACAAACAATGCATTGACGCCCAAACATGGCCGCTGCTTCGTTGATTAGTTCCGGGGTACGCACAGCTGCAGAGTTAATTCCCACCTTGTCGCTGCCGGCACGCAGGGTATCGCGCACATCGTCAATGGTTCGAATACCGCCGCCTACTGTCAGTGGCACGAACACCACTTCTGCCGTACGACGCACCACATCAAGCATGGTACTGCGTCCTTCATGGCTCGCTGTAATATCCAAAAAAACAATCTCATCGGCGTTGGCATCACTGTATTGTTTGGCAAGCTCGACCGGATCGCCAACCTCCTTAATGCCGACAAAGTTCACACCTTTTACTACTTTACCGTCGCGCACATCCAAACAAGGAATGATTCGTTTTGCCAGCATGGTTATGCCTCCTTTGCCAGTGTGAGCGCCGCTTCCAAGGAAAGGGTGCCTTCATAAAGCGATTTTCCGCAAATAGCACCGTAAAGCCCGGCCACCTTCAATTCTTTGATGTTATCAATGTCACGAATGCCGCCACTGGCGATAATGTTCACTTCAGGGCAAGCAGCAATCAGTTGTTCATAATGTGCCACACTCGGTCCACTCAAGGTGCCGTCTTTTGAAATATCGGTATAAATAATGGTGCGTACACCTGCCTCACCCATGGCTTTGGCAAGGTCTACAAAGTGAACATCGCTGGCTTCAAGCCAACCGCTCCCACGTACCATGCCATCCTTGGCATCAATACCGACAGCAATCGCATCACCATAACGAGCCACGGCTTCACGTACAAGCGCCGGATTATGCAGCGCCACCGAGCCTAAAATCACGCGGCTAATGCCGCCTTCAATGTAGCGAGCAATATCTTCTAGGGTACGAATACCGCCACCCAATTCCACCTTGAGGTTGGTTTGCTCGGCCACTTCAATAAAGATATCATCGTTTACAGGATGACCTTCGCAAGCACCGTCCAAATCCACCATGTGAATCCATTCGGCACCGGCTTGTTCAAACTGTTTGGCCGTTTGCAGCGCATTTTCCGCCACCTTATGCACCGTATCAAATTCACCTTGATACAAACGCACCGGGGTACGGTCTTTTATATCAATTGCCGGTAAAATAATCATCCAACCAGCCTCCCAAAATTCTTCAAAATCTGCAATCCTACATCGCCGCTTTTTTCCGGATGGAATTGACAACCAAAAATTTGGTCACGCCATACCATCCCCGGAAATGTTTCGCCATAGGTGGTTGCAAGTGCAATATATTGTTCATCGGTTTCAGCGCAAAAAGAGTGCACATAATAGAAATAGCTCTCATCCGCAATGCCTTCGGTTAACGGACATTCATGTGCGGTGTTCCAGCCAATATGCGGAAGCTTTTGTCCATCGCTTTGGAGTTCGCGCACCACGCCCGGAAGAAGCCCCAGACCTTTTGTAACGCCAAATTCATGGCCTTCTTCAAAGAGCATTTGAAGTCCCAGGCAGACACCCAAAAAAGGCTTTTTTTCCGCCTCTTCCTTTAAGAGTGCAACCAAGCCGGTGGCGTTAAGCTTAGCCATGGCATCACTAAACGCACCCACACCCGGGAGAATAATCCCGCTTGCTTCTTTAATTTCCTCCGCATCCTTTGTGACCACATAAGGTAATCCCAGATAACGCAAGGCATTGCACACACTAAACAAATTCCCTGCACCATAGTCAATAACAGCAATCATCATAACACCCCTTTGGTAGAGAGCACACCGCCATCGCGTGGGGACAAGGCATCCGCCATTGCATGCGCGACCGCCTTAAAGACGCCTTCTACAATATGGTGTGCGTTTTTCCCGTAGAGTACTTCCACATGCAAGGTGATGCCGGCATTCATTGCAAAGGCACGTAAAAATTCTTCTGTCATTTCTGTATCGTAATCGCCAATCATCGGCGCTTGCACCTGCTCACCACCACGGTAAACCAAGAATGGGCGTCCACTTATGTCAATCACCGCACGACAAAGCGCTTCATCCATTGGAATAATGGCACTGCCATAGCGCTTAATGCCGTTCTTATCGATAACCTCTGCCAACGCTTTGCCCAGGACAATCCCAATATCTTCAATGCTGTGGTGGCTGTCTACCCACACATCGCCATCGCAATTGAGCACCAAGCCCCATCCGGCATGGGTAGCAAGTGCTGTGAGCATATGGTCAAAAAAGCCAATGCCACTGGCAATTCGCACTTCACCACCATCCAGATTCAAAAAAAGGTTAATACTGGTTTCCTTGGTTTGTCGTTCTGTTGTTACGCTTCTCATTGTTCCAGCTCCTTTAAGCTCGCTTCAAGCGCTGACAGGCAAGCAGCATTTTCCTCTTTTGTTCCACTGTTAATGCGAAGTGCATTGGCTTGTGGCTTACGAATTAACACGCCATGTGCCTGCATTTTTTCAAAGATTTCCGGAGCCGCATCGGTTACGACATATGCAAAGTTTGTTGCAGACGGCAGGATTTTGCCCAATTTCTCATATTTTTCCGCCAATGCTGCCAGTCCGTTCATCAACGCCTTGGTGCTATCGTTGATGGTATCAATGGCTTGGCGAATTTCATCTTTACGACGAAGAACCGCAGTTGCCAATTCCTGAGTCAAACGCCCCACATTGTAAAAAGGCTTCCCAATTTGAAGATAGCTTGTCATTTCCGGTGTGGTCACAGCAAAGCCCACACGAAGCCCGGCCATGCCGAGTGCTTTGGAGCAAGTCTTCAATACAATCAAATTTTCCTTGGTTCCGGCAAGATCTAACACACTTTGGTCAGAAAAATCCATATAAGCTTCATCCACCACGACAATGCCGTCAAATTCATCCAAAATGCGCAGCACCGCTTCGCGAGGAAGCTCTACCCCGGTTGGATTGCATGGGTTGGAGAAAATAAGCATGGCGGCATCGCGTTCTTTGCAAAGCGCGATGAGCGTATCCACATTAATAGAATAATCCTCTTGTTGATAAACGATTTCTTCCACACCATTCATATATGCGCCGTTGCCATACATGGAAAAATCCGGATTGACAGTGACCACACGGTCATGTGGTGCCACCAAGCAAGCAAAAAGCAACTCAATCAATTCATCGCTGCCGTTTCCTGCCGTCACATTTTGCCAATCAACCTTGAACAAATCCGCAAATGCTTGACACAATGCTGTTGCACGTGGATCCGGGTAGCGGTTAAAATCACAATTTGCCAAAATTGCTTGAAATTCCTCCATCAATTCTGCAGAAGGACGCACAAAGCTTTCATTGGCATTTAACACCACCGGACATGGTTTTCCGCCGGGGCTATAGGCTTCTCTCCCCTTAAAACGATCACTGATTCTCATTGTTTTTCCTCACTTTCACTGCATTTGCGTGAGCGGTCAAGCCTTCGGATTCTGCAAAGCGAATGATATCATCGCAGCTATCCATCAACGCACACTTACTATAGGAAGTGAATGCCATACGCTTGTAGAAACTATCTACCCCCAGTGGGGAGAAGAAACGGGCGGTCCCACTTGTTGGAAGCACGTGGTTTGCACCCGCATAATAATCCCCCACCGGTTCCGGTGTCCATGCACCTAAAAAGACCGAACCGGCATTGCTAATGCGCCCCAAGGCACGTTCCGGTTCTGCCGTCACCACTTCCAAGTGTTCCGGTGCCACTGCGTTGGCATAGTCAATACATGCGTCAATGGTTGGGAACACTGCAATCAAGCCATAATCCGCCAAGGATTTCTTAATAATATCGGCTCGACTCAAGCCTTCCACCTGACGTGCTACTTCCGCCTTCACCGCCTCGGCCAATGCTTCGGAATCGGTAAGTAATACACCGCCTGCAAGAACATCGTGTTCACATTGGCTCATAAGGTCCGCAGCAATAAAGCGCGGATTGGCTTCACCATCAGCAATAATCAAAATTTCACTTGGCCCGGCAATCATATCAATATCTACCACGCCATAAAGCAAACGCTTCGCCGTGGCAACAAAAATATTGCCCGGACCGACAATTTTATCCACCTGCGGAATGGTTTCAGTGCCATACGCCAAGGCTGCCACCGCTTGCGCACCGCCTAACATATAAATACGGTCCACACCGGCTACCGCAGCCGCCGCCAAAATTACATCACGTGGTTGTCCATCCTTATTGGGTGGCGTCACCATCACAAGCTCCGGCACACCGGCAATTTTTGCTGGAATCGCATTCATCAGCACAGAGGATGGATAGGCAGCAGTACCCCCGGGTACATAGAGCCCCACGCGTTGAAGCGGACGCACACGTTGTCCCATGTATGCGCCGTTTTCACGAAAATCTACATAGCTTTCTTGCACCTGCTGCTCATGGAAACGGCGAATATTTGCCGCCGCGTTTTCCATTGCTTGCAACAAATCGGCATCAATGCGGTCCTTTGCTTGAGCAATTTCATCGGCTTCAATCACCTTTACCGGACCTTCAACACCGTCAAACTGTGCAGAATAACGCATCACTGCCGCATCACCTTCACGGCGCACATGATCAATAATATCCATAACGGCGCGGGTCACATCGGCATTGGTTTCCTGCTGACGTGCCTTCAATGCCTTTAAGTAGTCAAATTCAGCCTTTCCATCGGCAATGATTGTTCTAATCACTTTACTTCCTCCTTCAAGGCTTCAATCTTGTCAATCAACGCATTGATTTCATTTTTCTTTAGCTTCATGCTCGCTACGTTGACAATGAGGCGTGCGCTCACCTGCATCACGTCTTCCACTTCCACCAAGCCGTTTTCACGGAGGGTATTGCCGGTTTCGACAAGGTCCACAATCCCGTCAACAAGACCCAGCAATGGCGCCAATTCCACAGAACCCTCAATCTTAATAATATCCACATCCATGCCCTTGCGTGCAAAAAAATCACGCGTCACTTGCGGATATTTGCTCGCCAATCGCTTGACGTCGTAGCCACTGTAAAAATCACTGTCTTTTGGTGCAGCGAGCGCAAACTTACATTTTCCAAAGCCCAAATCAAGCACTTCATAGAATGCGCCACCACGCTCGGTAATGGTATCCTTCCCAACCACGCCGATGTCACAAACACCGTGTTCCACGTAAGTGATAACGTCCGGCGCTTTGGCAAGCACCACTTCAATCTCATCACCCACCGGCAAAATCAGCTTTCTGCCTTTGGTTTCAAATGCGCTCACATCGAGCCCCATTTTTTCAAAAAGCTCCACAGTGGATTTTTCCAAGCGACCCTTTGTTAATGCAATCTTTAACATCACTTACACCTCCAACCATTCGGCCTGTCCCTCGTGGTAATAAATCACCGTCGGAATATCACGCGCACGCGCTTCTTCCTTTGCTTCTTCCAAAGAGTTGGCCAATGACCATTCGGCACACATCTGACGTGCACTCATCCATTGAAATGCACGTGGCATATCTTCAATTTCAGCATACACCAAATCCAGCTTGGAATAGAACAGCGGGGAACGTTTTAGAAGCACTTCTGCCAACTGATCAACCTGCACCCCGAAGCCAATAGCAGCTGCATGCATCCCGAAATCATCCAACAGATTATCATAACGCCCACCGGAAAGCACCGCTTTACCGGCGCCACCAAGGTAGCCGCGGAAAATAAGCCCGCTATAGTAATCAGCTTGGTTAATCAAGCCAAGGTCAATCATGATATTTTCTTCCATTTCCATGGCTTCAAATTGATCGTAAATCCACGCCAACTGGTTAATGGCTTCCGTGATAGACTCATCTAAACCGTCCATCAATTGACGCGCTTGCTCTAAAGTATCGCGTCCGCCGAAAAGACGTGGCAGCTGGCGAAGCACATGTGCTTCGCGCTTTTCGTTGTGTCGTTCGAGCACATCGTTCAATGCAGAGTAATTTTTTTCTTCAACAGCGGTAAAAAGTGCTTCTCGCTCTAAATCATCAATATCCAAGCGATCTACCAAGGTTTTAAAAATATCCACATGTCCAAGCTCTAAACGATAATCATCGCCAAGGTCTATGTTATAAAATACATCGCACGCCATTTTGAGCATTTCCATGTCGCTGCGCACGCCTTGTGCACCAATCACTTCCACGCCCATCTGACGCATTTCGTGGCTAATCCCATCCAAGGTTCGACTGGTACGATATACCGTTTGGTCATAGCAAATGCGCAACGGCATGGCCTTGTTCTTGTACTTTGTTGCTACCAATCGCGCCATTGGAATGGTGGAGTCTGGTCGCATGACAATCAAATGCCCGTTTCTATCGCTCAACTTATACATGCTTTCAGCCGGAAAATATTTCCCATTGGAGCCGAAAACATCAAAAAATTCAATCCCCGGGGTTCGCACTTCGCGGAACCCACGGCAATAAAAGAAAGTGCGGAGGTTCTTTTCAATATGCGCTTGTGCTTCACTTGCTTCAAATAATACGTCTCTGGTCCCTTCCGGGGTTAATTTGGAATAGTTTTTCATTGTTCTCATGTGACTCTAACTCCTTTCGCTTCATTAGTTTACCACGTTAAAGTGGTAACGTCAAGCAGTTTAATCATTTTGCGCTTCGCCATACGCTTGAAGGGCGTCGTTCACATCATCGTGGTCATAAAAACGATAGCCCATTTCTTCGGTCCATACGCGAATGGATTCATTGTCAGGGTGTTCCGGTGTGGTGAGAATATCTACAAGCTCATAATAGCCGTCAAAACCGCCGCAGGCTTCAAACGGCGCATTGCCCAAGCCTTCACGCACAACAGGAACATCCGGCCCATCCTCTACGATGTCAACCAGCTCAATGTCATAAGTCCAGTCATCGCTAAAATCATAAATATAATGGAATTGGCGATGCTTTAAGATCATTGGGTCCAGTGGCAAATCTTCCGCCCAAACCACCTCCACAGAATTGTCTACGTTAAAGCCTTCTTCCGCCTTTTCAGCAAGGTATGCCTTGCCGGCGTCGCTCTTTAAGAAAAGATAGCTTTCGTAAAGGTCACTGTCCACGGTAATACGCATTTTTGGATCTTCAATAACAAACTCATACTGTTCACGATCTGAATAACCGAACATAATTTGCAAACAATCGTGAAGTTGGGTGAAGGTATAGTTCATCGGTACACTAAAGCGGCGCCATACCGGTGCTGCGCTATCGCGTAAGGTTGCGGAAAAATACAAAGATTTCATGCTTATTGCTCCTTTATAATGAGTAATTGATTGTAACAAAGTATAGCACATTTTCGGAAATCAAAGAATATGCCCCCATACGCAAGCATCAAAAAAAGCCCACGCTTTCGCGTGGGCACTGGTATTATTCACCTTCAAATCGTTCGAAGGTCATATTTACATCATCATAGTTACAAACAAGGACATTATCCTTTACCTTCTTCATGGTAATGTCTTCATCACCCGAACGGATGACTACACCATCCTCGGTTTCTTCCCAAGGAGCAGTTGCTTCGTCTTCTTCGGTAACGATGGTTACTTTACCATTCTTATCAAATGTAAAGCTCATTTCACCGTAAATGTCCTCTACCTTTACTGTCATACCGGAGTATTCAGCAGTTGTTGCTTTCCATGTACCGAGATATTCACTGTCTTGCATATCTGCGCCACAGCCTGCAAACACCATTAAAATGAGTGCAAGCGCCATCGCAAGCAATACTTTCTTTTTCATCATCATTCTCCTCCTTTTCATGATAAATCACTGTTGCTTATAGGTTAAGTATACGTTACCCAAAGCCGGAGGTCAATCTCGAATACACAGAATCGTCAAAATATTTCGGATTATACTATCTGGTTTTTCGTGCACGAATCGCCATCTTGGCACTGCAATTGATGATAATTTCTTCTACAAAGGCATCCATTTCCAGCCCTGCTGTGCTTTTGCTTTTTACATCACATGTGACAAGATAAGTAAACATCTCACTTACCGCTTCTGTCGACACACGTTGTGCTTGCCCCATCAGCTTTTTAACATAAAACTCATGGCGTTTCAGCGTATCCTTAATGGCACCCAAGCCTTGGCCGTCGGCAAGCATGGATTGTACCACCAACAAACGCTTGGCGGTATCCACCAATTGGCGCAACACCTGCGGTGATTTTGTGCCCAGATATAGGCAATCACGATAAGCTGCCAACGCATCACGTGTTTTCCCGGCCACCACCGCATCCAATAGGTTAAAGATGGTGCGACTCGGCGTTGGTGTCACAATCGCCGCTACCGCTTCTTCGGTAATAAGGATGTCCTCACTTTCCTTAAGATAAAGCGTCAGCTTTTCCAGCTCATTGCTGAGCAACAAGGTACCATCCTGCGGTGCAAGCTCCTCCATCATCGCCATCGCTTGTGGCGTAAAAGTTTTGCCCATCTTTTTGGCTTCCGCCCGAAGCCACGGGGCCACTTCTCTCTCCTTTGGTTGCACACAATGCACTGCATCGGTGGCATTAATGATTTTTTTCAGATAGGCTCCCGGAGCTTCTTCGGTCGTATAACGAAAAATCAGTAATGCATCCGGATTGGGAGACTTGCAAAACGACAGCATATCCTCTTCTTCCTCAGCAGTGATTAGTCCTTTTTTGCGCGCCCCGGCTGTAAAAAAAGCCGGTTCACGTACCACCACCACACGTCGCTTTGCCATAAATGGCAAGCTGCGTGCCACAACAAGCACCTGCGATGCGCTAACCTCACTCCCATCAAGACGCTCTAGATTAAAAGAGCGGGTGCTCTCATCCGGGAGCACCCTCTCAATTAATTTTTCTATATCGTTGTCCATACGATGGGCGTCATTGCCATAATACACACGTACGCCACTGGGAAGACTCATCGTCTGCCACCGTTATTCTTTTCTTTCAAGCGTTGTTCCAATCCTTGACGACCGGCATTAGATCCCACGGATGGGTTCTTCATATTGGTCGCGTTAAGCCCAATATTGGTTGGCTTTCTGCTTGCTTGAGGCTTTTGCGGCGGATGTGCACCTTTTTTGGTTTGTGGATGCTGCCCGTTCTTTGGTGCCGGACGCTTTTGTGGTGCACGGGTCACACGGCTCTGTGGTGCTTTGCCTTGTGGCGCACGTGGCTGTGGTGCCTTCTTGTGTACATGCTTTGCCACATGGTGCATATTCTTAAAGAGATATAATACACTCCCAATATAAGCAATAATCAACAGTACACAAAGCACCAACCACCAGTTAATGCTACCCTTTACGCTATCCTGCGCTTTGAGAGGCACTTCATCGATAACCTTGTCATCTTCGTAAATCTTGATTTCACCGATTTTATCGCCCTTGCTGATAGGCAATTCTACCTTATCCAATACCACAACGGAGGAATAATTACTACTGTCCCCTTCAATGGTTGTAATTGCATAATCCTTGCTTGCCGCTGCACGCACAGATTTATTTTTGCTAAAGTTCATGGTTGTCACCGTGGTCCCCTTGGTTACCAAATTAACCACAGACGTGTTTTCAATCCCCACATTGAGGCACTCTTGCATTTGAGTATAAGCACCGTCTTCAGATTTGCAATCAAGCATTGCCCCAACAATGGTTCGATTGCTCTTGGTCAGGCTGGCTGTTAAGTTGATTGGTTCGGAATCGTTCAATTTAATCCCCATCGCATTATCCTCAACGTCTTGCATCCCATTAACGTTGGTCACGGTATCCTGATTCATTTCACTTTCCCAATCCAATGTTGGCTGAATAGCCAATTCTACATATTTCGGAAGGGTTGAGGCATGAGCAGCTAAAATCGCCATATCACGCGCAGTTGTGGTTTGCCCATCAGCCTTGCCATACACAGAAGCAAAGGTAGTATCACTCATCCCGAGCTCTTTTGCGCGGGCATTCATTTCATCAATGAACGCTTCTTCGGAACCGGCGATATGCTTTGCAGCGGCAATGGCTGCATCGTTGGCATTGTAAATAATAATCCCTTCAAGCAAACTGCTCAGATTGATTTTTTCGCCCTTGCGCAAATATAAACGATTGCCTTTATTGGCCGCATCCGGAATCTCCGGCACAGTAACAGAATCGTTAAGATTGCCGGATTCAATAATAATGACTGCTGTCATCATCTGCACCAATGCGCCCGGATCCATGGCCTCGTCATACTTCTTGCCAAACAAAACCTGATTGGTATCACCGTCAATAATCGCATAGCTGGTAGCATTTTCATCCGGCACATCGTCCTTGTTGACTTTGTCAATGTCCGCAAACGCTGCCGCCGGTGCCATGCTAAGCAACATTGACAAAGTCAACACCAGGGATAAAACCCTCTTTTTCATGCTTCATTCACTCCTTGTGGTTATTATATTTAAATAAATAAAGCCCATAATTATAACTATTATATACAAAAAACAATTACGCGACCAGTCTCTGTGAGCACAAATACGATGATTGATACCATACTGCAACTTTTTTAATGTCCCTCTCACTGCAACACGAAAACGCCTTGCAAAAGCAGTCACTATCTAGTATCATATATCCATACAATACGGGGGTATGGCGCAGTTGGGAGCGCGTATGAATGGCATTCAGAAGGTCAGGGGTTCGAATCCCCTTATCTCCATATTCGATATTCGAAATACAGAGAGCCTCGAGCATAATCTCGAGGCTCTCTTGTTATTCCACTTCAAGCGTGTACGGTCAGCCGATAAGCAATAAGCACTGCTACATTATTGATATGGCTCACTGCCTGAGCCTTACTGAATCAATATAACCGGGCAACCGTTCCAGCTACCATCACTTATTTACGTGACGAATTGTTCAATAGTCATGGCGTGCTTCTGCTTGGAATGATATACTAACGATATATGACGTTAATTCTTGAAAGGCGGTGCTGTTAATGGCTGAGTGGTTGTCGAAGCTACGCGAATGGTTGGAACTTCATACGAATTGGAAGTCATTGGGCATTGTCCTTGTTATGATTGCGGTGTGTGCGTTTTTTGGTGGCACGGTGTACGAAAATTGGCAAGCGGATCACGCCGGGCTCACTTTGGTGGATGAGGCTTCACCAACAACGCCCGCCGAAAATGATACGAAAAAAGAAACTGAAGCTACAGCCGTTTCGGGAGAGGTCAAGGTGCATGTTGTAGGTGCTGTCACAGCGGCCGGGGTTTATACCTTGCCTGCGGATGCCCGTGTGGATGATGCTGTGCGTGCGGCCGGTGCAACGGCAAATGCCGATCTTTCTCAGCTCAATTTGGCACAAAAGCTTGCCGATGGGCAAAAAATCACCGTTCCGGCTGTAGGCGAATCTGCCGCACCGACAAGTGCCCCTTCCGCAAGCGAGAACAACCAGGCCACACAGGACGCACTCGTCAATATCAATACCGCTACTGCCGAGCAGCTGCAAAATTTACCTAATATCGGTGAAGTTCGCGCGAAGGCCATTATTGATTATCGTGAAGAGCACGGTGGTTTTAAGGCAATCGAAGAGCTTCAAGAAGTGAGTGGCATTGGTGAAAAAACCTTTGAGCATCTCTCGGCTTATGTCACTGTCTAAAAAAGGAGACCATTATGCGCATCTACCCTGTCCAACGGCCCTTGGGCGCGATGATTCTAGCATTCATCGCCGGTCTTTGGCTGAGCAATGTTTCATCATTGCTTATGGGTGGATGCGTTTTTTTATGTCTGGCGTTAACTTTTATCTATGCATTGCGATTGCGTCAAGCATGGGTAGTGGTAGCCTGCCTTCTTGCAGGTGTCGGTGGATCGATGCTAATGAATCACACCGCCGCACTTCAACAAGGCCTTGTCCCCTATCACAATGAGGACGTTCAAATCGAAGCGCAGATTTTGCGTGCACCTGCTCATCGCACCTACATCGATGCTTCGGTTACGGCGCTTAATGGGCACACGCTATCGGATTCCGTTTCTATTCGTATCAAACGTCCTTGGGGCGATACCACCGCTTATGATGTGCGTGGCGTCTATCAATTTAGTGGCACGCTCTCCGCACCGGCATCACAAACCAATCCCGGCGGTTATGATGAGGCAGCCATACTCTCCCAACGTGGCATTTATTCGATATTAACGGCAGATGATGTTGGCATTCTTACCCAAGCTCCACCATCGTGGGCGCAAACCCTCAACCGCATCAAGGGCGTTTACACTGATATTCTCTCCCAATATTTGAGCACAGGCGAACAAGCACTGATTACCGCCACGCTCTTTGGGGATGTGTCTGCGCTCAGTGATGATTTCTACATGGCAAGCCAACAATTCGGCATTATCCATATATTCTCGGTTAGTGGGCTACATGTTACTTTTATTTTGGGCTTTATTCTAGCCTTAGCCAAGCTTCTGCGCCGACAAAACAGTTGGGGCTTGGTGCTCTTGTTGATTCCGTTGCTTACGCTTTATACCCTTTTGAGCGACGCCAGTGCGCCGGCTATACGCGCCAGTTTAATGGGTGTGCTCACACTATTGGCACTCCGTCTTTTACGCTATCGAGATCCGCTTACAATTGTTGCTTTGGCAGCATTAATGCTTCTTGTGGCCAATCCCTATAATCTTTGGCAAATTGGCTTTCAGCTGTCTTTTCTTGCCATGTTGGGTCTGATATTGATTCCACCTGTCTTGGCACCCCATCTCAATCGCTTACCGCCATGGCTGTGTGACGGGATTACCCTTTCCCTTTCGGCGGAACTGGTATCCCTTCCGCTTGTGGCCTATTATTTCTACATGGTATCCCCACTTTCCACGGTTATGAATCTTCTCGTTGTACCGTTTTTCAGCTTGCTTGTGCCGCTTTCCTTGGTGGCACTTTTGCTTGCCGGACTCTTTCCTGCACTTGGCGCCCTTATTTTCTTGCCGGTTAAAATGATTATCACGGCAATTGTGGCGCTGATGAATATTATTTACAGCTTTGTCGGCACGCTCCACTTTTATATTGGGCAACCGCCACTCTGGCTTGTGATGCTTTACTATCTTGTTTTGCTGCTGTTCGTGTTGGTACCGTTTTCGGCACCGCGGCTGCATCCGATTTCCCTTGCAGCCACCTGCACACTTGTTGCGTTACTCTGTTTGCGTCCTGCCGCGCCCGGTGATTTGCGGCTTTCAGTGTTTGATGTCGGGCAAGGCACCGGCTGTGCCTATCAAAGTGCAGCCGGCGATTGGCTGGTTTTCGATACCGGGCCCGGCGCCGATACCCTTGCGCAATGTCTACGTTATTATGGGGTCAATACCATTGAAGCTGTCGTGCTCAGCCATTCCGACGCCGACCATATTGGCGGCTGTGCGCATCTCTTGCGCGATTTTCACGTCAAGCAGCTTATCGCTTCTCCCTACGCTCAAACCACTGAGGAATGGCGAGCCTTAACGCCTTATCTCGACAATACCACGGTCATCAGTGTTGATCGTGATTTAGCCTTCACCGATAAAAACCTTGCACTCGATTGCGTTCTCCGCGATGCTGATGAGGATGGTGAAAATGCCAATCAAGTCATTGCCTATTTGAAGGATACCGCCACCACCTATCTCTTTACCGGCGATAGCAATGCGGACGTTCTCGATACCCTGCCTTGGCAAGAGCCAAACGGCATCATTGTTGTTCCGCACCATGGGAGTAAAAACAGTTGGAATGACACCTTTTACCGCACACAAGCACCCGCCTTGGCACTCATCAGCGCCGGTCGCGACAATCGCTACGGTCATCCCCATGAAGAAGTCACCGAAGGCTTGGCAAGCCTTTCCATTCTCAATTACCTCACCGCCACCAACGGCGCTATTCAGCTCTATGACACCAACGAAGGCCTCGCCCTTGACACCTTTTTGGAATAGTGCCCCCTTTGGATTACATCGCCTATAAAAAAGAAAGTGCGTCAACCCATGACACCATGCGTTGGCTCACTTTCTTTTTATGTCATACCGTTTTCACTACGACAGCTATTTTCACGCTTTTCCCAATGTCCATTTTTAGCTTTCGGTTTGCAAGTCTACCATATGTGCATACAATCCTTTTTGTACATACAACACGTCCGGCGGCCCCTGCTCTGCTACAACACCATTCGTCATAAGGCCAAAAACGTTCCGCGTTGACTTGGCAAAAATGCCGGGAACAAAACGGTACACACCCGGAATGTTTAGCACTGTGACAAGATATTTGTGTGTTTTCCTTGCTAACTGTTCTGTATAGTCATGAACGGTTTGTAGTGCCTTCTCTCTTGACATAACTTTCTGCAATATCTCGTATGCTGCAATGCCGGGTAGAATTTGCCTTTTGATGTGGTACATCTTTTTCTTGTTTACTCAATCAATAGCACATTCAAACGTGTATCAATGGCGGTGTTTTTACGGCTCAGGGTATTTGATAAGATCATACAGCTTGCCAAATTCACCAATACTGCGTATTCCGGCAAGCTCCATCCCGAGGTGCATATACTTGTCGCATTTGGACTTGGCATCGGTTTCAAGAATCACCGGTACATGAAGACGATTTCCCTCTGAAAAAACGATGTCCATGACCTTTCGCATATAACCCTGCCCCTGATACCTTTCACGAACACAGACTATCCCGACAAAGATGTAGGGTTCTTTTTTCTTGTCCATGGAGCTCCTGAGTGATACTCCGCCGCGCTTGATTGCCATGCAAAAGCGCACGAGCCGTTCTAGCGTAGAATTGTGTAACATTCCCACTGCAATAGGATATAGCGTTTTGAAACCAAGATTTTCTTTCGGAAGCTTGTCGGCGATATAGCCCTCGCCACGTCCGCTGGTGGTGTGCAGCAAGCCGCCCTGCAACATCCCGCGCACATAGGCGCAGATATACTCCGCCGTCTCTCGTCCGTAGTCATAGTACCCAAAAGCGTGACCGATTACATGAATTTCCTTTTCAGTCATAGATTTGACAAGCATGTTGCATATTTCTTCTTATACCCACAGTCACAGTAAGGCCCACCGGTGGCGAGGGTGTACTGTCGCACAAAATCCGTTACACCGCTCACCTCGCTCATGGTATAGTCCAGACGGCACAGTGCGGGAGTCAGGTCGTACAGCCCCAGCTCTTTCATCAACACGCAAATGCCGCATTTGGTGAATCGTCCCTCATAGCCGCTGCCCGTAAAACTCCATGTTCCACGAGTATGGGTTGTGATTGGCAGCCTTGCGTGCAGCGGTGGCTTTCATGCCGGTGATGTCTCTTTTGGTGAACTTGCTTTTTCCGCTCCTGCGGCAAAACCATTTCATTGGTTTTGTCATCATGGCATTGGCATAATAGACCGTCAGCCTCTCCACATCCGGACGTTTCGGCATGGAGAGAATACATGCGCCAATCATCGCGCAGTTGACGAGGTTCATTTTGAATCGGTCACCTTTTTCAAACTCCGGCAAACCGGCAATAATTCTTCTATATTCAGGCTTTGCTTTTTCATGATTGCTTTTGACATGCTCGTACTATAACCAAACACCGCTGTCAACTGTTTTCGAAACGATGGCGCAAACAGTGTCCACATGCCCATGGGCATTCCGGTGTATTTCATTGCAAGTACCTCCCAACATCCTTTCCGGCGTGCAGCAGATTCCTTGCCAGATTGCAGCCCAACACACCTGCGCCGTACACTAGAATTTTCATTTAATCACTCCGAATTCAATTCTCACAATCTGCATTTTCATCATTCCATCGCCAACCCTTGCAAGAAAACGGAAAAATCTGCTGACGGATGGGTCCTTCAGGTCGCTGTAACCCAGCATATAGCCACGGCTGGTGACCCGCAAACGACTGTCCCACCGAGAAAGCTCGTTTCTTGCATCCGAAACCGCAAAATATGCGCCAACGTCCTGAATCTTTGCGCTCTTTAGCCATGTCTTTGCAATCATCTTTACCGTCGTTCGATTGGCTGCGTCAAATACCAGCACGCCGTCTGGGAAGGCGTCTGCCATGGCCTGCACCAACGCCTTGACTTGCTCAGCCAAAAAATAGTAGAACACACCGGAAGCAAAAAACACCGCACCGCCCGATGCATCGATTTCAGAAAACCATGCCGTATCGTTCAAGTCACAGGAAATGTTTTTCTCCCGCTCCCCGGCAGGCAACAGTTCATTGCGCACAGCTATAACATCGGGAAAGTCCACATTGTATATTTTACAGCTGCCATTGTCACAGCCTCTGCCGGTGCTATCCAACCCACAGCCAAGATTAACG
>OLNE01001431.1_pt1 | contig 17180 bp, 14 predicted proteins | sample 1672431 | NCBI WGS metagenome assembly OLNE01 (sample SAMEA3136685, study PRJEB25190) | human gut metagenome | reverse complement strand
ACATAGTCCGTGAGCATGGTCATGACGAGCTGCGATGCGGGGACGGTCTCGGCCGATGCGCTGGATTGCAATTGACCCGGCGAATCGTTGAGGGCCCCAAGTATGGAGATACCTGCCTGCAACACTTCACGCGCGGCACGCTGCTAGCATGCAGTGCATACGTCACTATGAAAGGATGTCCCATGTCTTCGCCCGTGCTTACGCCCAAGACCAGCGCGCTTGTGCTCATCGACATGCAGAATGGCTTCGTTGAGCCCAACGGCGGACTTTGCATCGCAGGGGCCAAGGCAACCCTGCCCGCATGCGTTCAGGCCCTTGAGGCTGCACGCAGGCAGGGCATTCCCGTGATTCACGTTCGTCGTCATTATGCACTCGACGGGCATGACGTGGAACCGGGCCGTCGCGAGGTATGGCTTGCCGCAGGAAAGCCCTTGAGCGACGCACGGCCCAACACGCTTGAGCCTTGCCCAGGCCTCGAGACACTGCCTGGCGAGACCGTCATCATAAAGCCGAGTTGGTCGGCCTTCGACCGCACCGGCCTGGAAGAAATGCTGCGCGACCTAGGCGTGACCTGCGTCGTCTTGGCGGGAACCACGACGCCCAACTGCATCCGTTCCACCTGCTACGACGCCATGGCGCACGGGTTCAATGTGGCCGTGCTCGCAGACGCAACGTCGAGCAGGTCGGCCGAAGTGCAGCAGGCCAACCTCGAAGACATGGCAGCCGTCGGCGCGCGCATCATGAGCACCAACGAACTCACGGCTTTGGACCAGCCGCTTGTCGTGCGGCCCTACACTGCCTTCGACGTGTCTGCCATGACCGACATCTGGAACCAAGTGGTCGAGGACGGCATCGCCTTCCCGCAGGATAAGTGCCTGACCGCCGAGGAAGCCGCAGGCTTCTTCGCCCAGCAGACGCACTGTGGCGTTGCCTGCGTCCCGCAAACCGGCGAGGTCGTGGGCATGTACATCCTTCACCCCAACAACGTGGGCCGCTGCGGGCACATCTGCAACACGAGCTACGCCGTGAGCCGCGAAGCGCGCGGGCGCCATGCCGGAGAGGCACTCGTGCGGGACAGCCTCGCACAAGGAAAAGCGCACGGCTTTAGGATCCTGCAGTTCAACGCCGTCGTGGCCACCAACGCAGTGGCCCGCCACCTTTACGAGAAGCTCGGCTTCACCCAGCTGGGCGTCATCCCCGGCGGCTTCCGCATGCCCAACGACACCTACGAGGACATCGTGCCGTACTATCACGAGCTGTAACGCGCAGTACATACGTTCGCAAATAATCAAAGGGCTGGCTTCGACGCATTCGAAACCAGCCCTCTTTGTTGGACTATTTTTGCTTCGAATCCCTGCAGAAGAGCCGCCAGGAATACGCCTCGGCACCGGCAAGCCAGACTATTCCCCTTCCGCCCACTGCTTGAGCGGCCTGTATGCCTCGATGAGCCCAGGTAGTTTCCAGCGGGCGTTGGCGGGGCTGGTGGAGGGGAAGCCCTGGTACGGCAGGCCGACTTTCTTGGCGAGAAAGCGTTCGTAAAAACGCAGGGCCGTGGAGCCCGTGAGCGCAATATGGCCAATCTGCGTGCCCGCGATAAACGCAGGGATATCCTGAGGCACCGCGTCGCGAATGGAGGCATCCGAGGCTCCCTCAATGTTGCAGCTCTTGAGCACGTCGAAAATGGCAACATGGTGTGCACGGGCTAAGGCGCGCCTTCCCTCGGGCGTCTTGGGATCCTGATCATTGAAAAGAGCGGCAAGAACCGGCCAGAACCGGTTTTGCGGGTGGCCGTAAGGAATGCCCACCTCGCGCGACTTTGGGCTCGGCATGGTCCCGAGTACAAGCACGCGGGCATTGGGCGACCAAATGGGCTCGACGCTATGGACGACAAGCGACGCATGTGCGGAAGAATCAGTCATGCAGGCCTCATTCATTCGAAGTGACAGCAAACAACATACATTTCAGAGATGTAGAAATTGTGCCAACTGGGCTTTTGTTACTTTAACATACATTTCAACTCGCCAAATGTATGTTAAATCCTGCCGTCCGAAAGATTACCATGCGATGCATGACGCAAACACGACCAAATAGGCCCTTTTCAGCCATCTTCCAGCAAAAAAGACTGGTATCCTATGCCGTTGTGTGAAAACGACCGTATGCGCTTTTGCGCAAGCGCTCAATCCAAGGGCGCCCAAGCACGCAAAGGAGACCAAGAATGGAAAAACACGCCTCCGTCCCCGAGCGCGAACAATTCGCCTCGCGGCTCGGCTTCATCCTGGTGAGCGCAGGCTGCGCCATCGGCTTGGGCAACGTCTGGCGTTTCCCCTATATCACGGGTGAGTACGGCGGCGGTGCGTTCGTCCTCATGTACCTGGTGTTCCTTCTCATCTTTGGCCTGCCTATCCTGGTAATGGAGTTCGCCGCCGGTCGCGCCAGCCAGAAGAGCATTGCCCGCAGCTACGACACGCTTGAGCCCGAGGGTACCAAATGGCACCGCATCAAGTGGCTCGGCCTGGTCGGCAACTATCTGCTCATGATGTTCTACACTACCGTTGCAGGCTGGATGCTCGCCTTCATGGTGAAGAGCGCAACGGGGCAGCTCACGGGCGTCACGGCAGAGCAGAGCAGCCAGATCTTCAACGCGCTGCTCGCCAGTCCCGGCGAGATGCTCGTGTACATGGCCATCGTCGTAGTACTCGGCGTGCTTATTTGCAGCCTGGGCTTGCAGAAGGGCGTGGAGCGCATCACGAAGGTCATGATGAGCGCGCTGTTCGTCATCATGCTCGTGCTGTGCGTGCGCGCAGTCACCCTGCCCGGCGGCATGGACGGCCTGGCCTTTTACCTGCTGCCCGACTTCGACAGGCTCTTCGGCCAGGGTCTGGGCAACACCGTGGACGCCGTGTACGCCGCCATGGGCCAGGCGTTCTTCACGCTGTCCATCGGCGCAGGCGGCATGCTGATTTTCGGCAGCTACCTGGGCAAGGACCGCTCGCTTCCCGGCGAGGCTGTGCGCATTGCCGGCGTCGACACCCTCGTCGCCCTCATGGCCGGCCTCATCATCTTCCCTGCCTGCTTCGCCTTCGGCGTCGAGCCCGGCAGCGGCCCTGGCCTCGTGTTCATCACGCTTCCCAGCGTTTTTGAGCAGATGCCGCTCGGTCAGCTCTGGTGCACGCTTTTCTTCCTGTTCATGAGCTTTGCCGCGCTCAGCACCGTTGTGGCCGTCTTCGAAAACATCATGAGCTTCTCGATGGACCAGTGGGGCACACCCCGCAAGAAGGCCTGCCTGATCAACGGCATCCTGCTTTTCCTCCTGAGCCTGCCGTGCCTGCTGGGCTTCAACGTGCTTTCTGGCGTCGTTGTGCCCGGCATCGGCGACATCCAGGGCGTTGAGGACTTCATCATGTCCAACAACCTGCTGCCCCTTGGCGGCCTGTTGCTGCTGCTTTTCTGCACGCACAAGCGTGGCTGGGGCTTCGACAACTTCCTGGCCGAGGCCAACACCGGCGAGGGCCTCAAGTTCCCGCGCTGGGCACGCGGCTACCTCACCTACGTGCTGCCCGTGCTCATCGTCGTCATCCTCATCGGCGGCTGGATTCCCGTGGTACAGACCTGGCTGGGGCTGGCGTAAGAAGCAAGCAACCTGCGGCGAGAGCATTTAGGTCCTGAGCCATCTTTGTTGTGTCTGACGCAAGAACAGCTCGCGCAGCCTGCGGCGAGTCACTCATTTAGGGCTGGTGCAATCTTGGTTGGGACTAGTGCAAGAGCAGCTTGCACAACTTGCGACGAGGCGGTCCAACGGGCGATTCACCTTACGGGGCAGCAAAATACCTCCTGCAAAAAAGGGCTTCGGGATTGTTCCCGAAGCCCTTTTTCGTGACCTATTTGCTTGTTGAGCCTTACTTCTTCTTGCCTTTCTTCGAAGCCTTGCGGTTCATGAAGAAGCCGGCGGCGCAGCCCACGATGCCGCCGAAGATGTGAGCGAACTGGGAGATGCCATCGGGCTGCAGAGCCGCGAAAATCTGACCGCCGATGAAAATCACCGCAACGAGGATAAGCGTGAGTGGGATGGAACCCCTCTCGTAGCTGGCAAACGAGGAGAGCAGAATCATCGCGAAGACGATGCCGCTCGCACCCATCAGCCCCGTGCTAAAGAGCAGGTTGTTGAAAACCGCCGTGACGAATGCGGTGATGAGAATAAGCAAGAGGGTCTTGATGCTGCCGTACTTCTCCTCGATCAAGGGACCCACGATGAGCAGCAGCGTAATGTTGGTAATCCAATGCTGGAAGTCAGCGTGACCCAGCACGTATGTGAACATGCGCACGAAGCCAAGCGGGTCGAGCGCCGAGGTGCGGTACGTGCTGAAAAGCAGTGTGTTAGTCGCCCCTCCGGTAATGAACCCCAGCAACAACGCCACGAGCGACAGGGCCGTAAATCCAAGAATCACCGGTGAGTTGAACTTGATGGGAATCGGCGTGCGCGGCTTTTTCTCCTTGGGAAGGTCGACCTTCGGAGCGAAGGGGGCCTTCGTCGCCGTCGCTTCCGCACCGCCCTGCACTGGAGCGTTCGCAGGGACCTGCACAGTGCCCGTCTTCTCGTCCATCGCAAACCGCCTTTCATCCAAAAACGGATCGTACGCCTATTTTAGCAGCATGCCCGTTGCGGTGCATTACATGGTTCCAATTTGTAACGATGTCTAGTATCATGTACATAATGAACGCTATAATTCTGCTTCAGTTAGTTGCAAAGGAGGAACAATGCCCGAACTTACAGCAACAGTTGCAGAGACCCGCGCCAACTTCTCTAAGATTGCCGCAACCGTTTCTTCCACAAGACAACCAGTCACAGTCTTTCGAAACTCGAAACCATGGGTTGTTATTGCACCAATATCTGAGGACCACATTCCAAATATAGACTGGTCAAAGCAGGACGTCATATCCATGGATGTCAAAACCCGTACGACTACCCTGCCGGCAGACTGGGACTGCGCCGAAGACGACGGACTCTACGATGACCTGGCATAAGCCTTCGATCGGGGACGTCTGGCTTGCCTATGTTGAGTTTGCCGATCATCCCGGCATCGGGAAGGTGAGGCCAGTTATTGTTCTTGACGTTCAAGACGGGCGCTGCCTGGTCATAGCGGCAAAAGTGACTTCGAAAGACCTCAGGGCAGACGGCTCGGGCAAATGCCTGCCCATTCTCGACTGGCAAGAATGCGGTTTAAGAAAGCCATCGTTCGTGCGTATAGACCAAGTATTCGAGCTATCGTACGACAAGCTCCTACGTAAGGCACCGATTGGGCGCGTTAATCGAGCCTACGTGCAGGTCATTACAAGTTACCTGGAGTTTTAAGCATTCCGGCTGCACCCATGAAATGACCCGCGTCTTGGCACACATCGCCAAAGCGCGGGCTTTTTTGGCTATATCCCCGCAAACTCCCAGGTGGCGTCGGTGGCGAGGAGGATGACGTTGTCGGGGACATCGGTATCATCGGGCGAAAGCGGGATGACGTGGACGTAGGCGAACTCGCCCTCGAGGGCCTCGACGTACTGGTGCAGGAACGTCGAGTTCGGACCCTCGAGCGTTGAGACGACGTTGGCGATGAGGACGCCGCCAGGGTTCAGGCAGGTGTGGGCGTTGCGGATGGTCGCTGGACTCGCAAGGGATGCAACAGGCTTCTTGCCAGCGAACACGTCGAAGACCATGGCGTCATAGCGCTGACCGAAACTGGCGCCATAGCGACGGCGCGCCTGGCGGGCAAACTCAGAGTCACACGCGATATCGCCGGTCACGTGCTCGGCATGGTCGGTCTGGCACGCGGCATCGCCGACCTTGCACTCGGCCCCATCGACCTCATTCGCAATGCCACTGGGCCCACGGTTGTCAGCAGTCCTGCACGCGGCATCCCCGATCACGCGCTCGGCGCGACCGATTCCACAGCCCTCTCCCCCAAACTCTTCTCGTACCACGTGGGACAGATCGGCCAGGTAGTCGCAGCCGTCAGCGCATATCCTGCCCAGGTCGTAGGTTCCGCCAAAGGGGAAGTCGGAGAGATACTCCGCGAGATAGAAATCCGTGAGCGCAATGCGCGTAATGGCCGGGTCGATCTCGACCACGTCCATGTGCACCTCGGGCCGCGTGGCGATGATGTGCTTGGGATAGGCGTACCCGCCGCCGCCCACCATGAGGACGCGCTCGATGTCGGGCTTGGCATCAAACATGAGGTCGAAGGCCAAGTAGTAGTCGAAGACCGGCTCAGCTCGGTATTCTTCATCCACGTACGTCGCAGACTGCACGCTGCGCCCCACAAGCAAGAGGCGCACCGCTCGCCCGTCGGCGTCGGTCGTGGTGCACACAACGGCCGGCCCAAACTTGGTACGGTAAAAGCGCGGGTCAGCCTTGCGCACGCCATATGCCAGCAGCGCCGAAGCCCCCGCCACGCCAAGGGCCCCCAGGGCAAACCCGATGCTCTTCTTCGACAAACCCATGTCTCTTCCAGCCCCTATCCGGCAACCACAATCTCAGGATACGAGCGAAGCTCGTCTTCGACAAGGCCATAGCCCAGGTAGTTGTTCACATAGTGCTCAGGCCCCACAACATCGCTTCCATCGGCCCTGACCAGGCACACGGCGTGCGGGCCATCGGAAACATCCAGGTAGACCAGGCCGTTCTCGTCAGCCTGCACATCAACGCGCTCGCTGGCGTCCACCTCAAGCGTCGCAGCGCACCCAGGGAGCGCAACGCCACTTTCGTCGACCAGGCGTACGACCGCCACCCAGCCGGCAGGCTCGTAGCCACCGCGCAGCTGCAAGCGCTCCAACGTGCCGGCGTACAGGGGAAGCGAAGGGAACTCGGCGCCGTTGTCATCGCCGGCAAGCTCTACCAGATAGCTTTGGAGTATCTCGAGCTCACCGCCCAGGTCGGCCATGGGGTCGATGCCAGCCACGGCGGCATAGGAGTCGCCGCCCGCCATCACGTAGCTGTTGGAAACGAGAAGCAGGGGCGTCTCGTTATCGGCAAGATCGAGCGGCTCGGCAGCGCCTTCGAGCGTGATCGCCTGCACGCGGGCGCCCGCTTCGGCGTTGGGGTCACACACGACGTCGCAGCCTGCCATCTGCAGAAAACCGCCCGAGACGGACTCTTGAAGCAGCATGCCCGTCTGGGGATCCTGCCCGGCCATGCCGGAAAACGACCCCTCGAACAGGTCGCGCAGCACCCGGGGCGTGATCTTCTTCAGCACGACGGTGTTGGAGAAGGGGAACGTCGCCACGAGGTTGCCCATCGAAACCATGCCGCGGGCGAACGCCTCGCGAATGCCACCGCCGTTCTCCACAGCGACAACCGGCATGCTCTCCAGCCCCTCACCTTCGAGGTAGGCACCTGCCGCCGCGCGAAACGCATCGCACACAACATCGCCCAGGTTCGTCTCTACCGCGCGCGTGGGAGCGGAGATGGCGCTCTCAGAGAGCCATCCGGCCCAAAGCGTGGTGGGCGTATCGAAGAGCACCTGCGCCATGAGCGTGTCTTGTTCGGCGCTGACCTCGGCCAGAACCTCAGCCACCTCGGGGGCAGGATCCGTGGCCTGCGCCACGGCCTCGGGATCGAGCAGCTCCTCGATGGCGGAGACCGAACCGTCGGCATCAAACGCAAGCGTCAACTTGCCGACGTTTGCCAGATTGCAGCCCGTCTGCGCAACAAGCACGCCGTTGACCTCGATGTTCTCAACAGTGTGGCTGTGGCCGTCCACGATGGCGCAGAGCTTGGCAGCCTCTTCGGGCTCAAGCTCGGCGGCCAGGTCCACAGCACGGCACGATACGGGGCCGTCGCCCAGGTGGCACAGGGCCACAATGGCGTCAACCCCCTGCGCGGCAAGATCGGCAATGCAGCACCGGGCCGTCTCGACCTCGTCTTCAAACTGCAGGCCCTCCACGTTTGCCGGGGAGGTGCTGTGGCTGGTAGAGGCGGTGGTGATGCCGAAGACGCCGATGTGACGACCGCCGCACTCCAACACCGCAGTTGCGCCGTCGCCGCATGCGCCCACGCCCACCAGCAGCGCGTCACCCGAGTCCTTGCGCACGACATTGGCGCTCAGCATCGGGAACTCAGCTGCCTCGGCATTTGTGAGCAGCACTTCCTGGCCGAAGTCGAACTCATGGTTGCCCAGGCACATAGCGTCGTAGCCTGCGGCGTTCATGAGCTCGATGGCAGAGGCGCCCTTGGAGAGCGACACGACCGGCATGCCCTGCGTCGCATCACCTGCATCAACCAGCAGGCTGTTGGGGGTGGAGGCGTGCAGGGCCGCCACGTAGTCGATGCCAACGGCTGAAGAACCGTCCCCCTGCAGGTGGCCGTGGACGTCGTTCGTGTGGTAGATGACGACCTGGTCGGCGCGGGCGCTCTCACCAGCGAGCACCTGGCCCTGCCCCAGCGGCGCCACACCAGACGCAGCCGCCAGCGCCGCAGCCCCGCACGCACCCGCAACCACGGCGCGGCGCGTCGGACGAGACAGAGTGGCACCAATTGCAGGGATAACATCGAGGAAGCGGGTATCGATCACGGCGGCTCAGCTCCTTCAGTTTGCGCGCCCAGCAAAACCAGAAAACCAGCCAAGCGCATCGCGTGTTGGCAGCATGGTAACAAGTCTTGGCTGCCACAGGCACCAAAAGAAGGTGCAAGAAACGTAAACGGTTTGTCCGCAATCGTGTCTTGGAGCCGCAATCCCTTCTGCGCCGGTGCCGAAAACCGGCAGGAAAGAGGCCGTCGGACGGCTTGTCCATCGTCTCTTAGGATCGAGCTGGCAGCAAATCGAGTTTCGGAGTAGTCTCGGGGTCCCCGATGGCAGCGAAACGAGTTTCGGAGTAATGATTACTTGCCATGGGAGCTGCCCGGCCCTACGTGGCTCGGAATTTCGTTGTTAAAACAACAAAATGGATATGAAATGTCCCGTTTGAGGTCTCATATTCCTCCAGAAAGGGGTCATTGGACACACGCGTGATGTTCTGACTGCACCGAAACTCGTTTGCCTGCCAGTAGGGCCGGGAAAACTGCACCGAAACTCGTTTGCCTGCCAAAAAGACCCCAGAACCGACCTGTGCATTGCCGCGCGTCGCCCGGCAATGCGGGCCCTCGCCCCTTTTCGTCCCCCAGGACCATGCGCCTTGCGGGCAATGCTCACCGGTGTCACTGGACGTCGGACCGATCCCAGTAGGCACAATCGCAGGGTCGTATGCGTTCGTCTAACGGCCGCATTAAGACAAAACGCCCGCTAAACTCAGGTGGCAGATTCTGCCACCCAGGTTTAGCGGGCGTTTTGTCGCATGTGTCGGCAACCGCGCGCGACAGAAAACGGACGTCGCCGCCGCCGAAACGAAACGGGGCGCTGGGGTCGACAGCAATCGAATCAAGGTGGACGATAACGCGCTGGCAAGCGTTGCGAGAACGACCCTACCGTTAGGAAATGCAATCGGACGCCTGCAACAAGCCCCGCCGTCCGCAGGGGGATGGGCGGCGGGGCTCATGTAACATAATGTTGCTGTCTGGCTTTACTTGATCAGGCCCGCCTCGAACCTGTAGGCAGCCTTGACGTTGTCATCATCGAGGAAGTCGTGCGGAAGGGGCGCATTGAGCTCGGCCGGGCGCTCCACCAACTTGCGGGCTCCAACAGGGCAAACCCAAGCGCACTGGCCGCAGCGGAAACACATCTCGTTCACCACGGGCAGACCCGTGGCCTCGTCCATCGTGATGGCATGCAGCGGGCAGCGCTCGGCGCAGGTGCCACACTTGAGGCAAGCATCGGTGTCAACCTTGAGGTTATAGTGGCTGATCTGCGTGAAGGGCTGGCTGGCGCCAATCGCCTCCGGGCTGCCCAGGCTCATCCATTCGGCGATGATGCCGCAGGAATCCGCATGGCAAGAGCAGATGGTCCCCATATGCTTGGAGAAGTTCTTCTCCAGAATAAAACCGTCGTCACGAGAGCGCTGCATGTACTCGAGGGCCTGCTCCTTGGTGATAGGACGGGCGATTCCCAAGTGCATCCAGTAATCGGCCTCTTCGCCAATCATGAGGCAGGTCTCAACGCGCTGGTCACACAGGGGCGAGAAGTATTCCTCGAACTCACCGGACGCGAAGTCCTCGAGCTTGGGGAAATCGACACCCGCGACCTTACCCTCCGCCGTCAGCTGCTTCACGATTGCCGTGTAGCGGCAATAACAGGGGGCTATGGCAAAGGTCGTCTGCTCGGCGACAAGCTTCTCGATATCGTCATAAGGAAGCACGCCGGCATCCTCGGCCACGACCGACTTATCGCAAGGAATGGCATAGAACGTAGGGGTGCCGGTGGTCTGCATGTCTTGCGGAAGCATGTCGACGCCCGAAACGCCCAGGTTGTAGTTCAGGGGATCGTCAAGAACCTCGCGCATGTGGTATTCCACAACACCCTGGAAGAAAGGCACGTGATGGTACCGCACGCCCTCATTGGTCTCCTCGCGGCAGAGATACCCGTGGTCGGCGAAGTACTCGCAGAGCTCCTCGCACTCCTCCATCGAACGGCCCGTCTTTTCGCTAAAGTCGAGCTTGGTAAACGCCACGCCCATCGGCGTCTCGATGTAAGCCTGAGCAGTGTCCTCGTCGAACGTCGCAAGAATGTCGTCATAGGTCGCGACAACAGCGGTATTTCCGCAGCCCATGCCGTAGGAATGAATGAGGCAGCGCACCTTCACCGCCCATGCGGGGATGACGGTCCCGTCTTCGCCGACAAAGTCAACCTGCGCGTCCAAGTAGGCCTGGCGGCGGCGATTGAGCTCCTCGAGCGGCATGGTCGAAGTACCCAGTTCAAACAGATTCTCGGGCGTGCCCTTCCAATCGAGATCGGCAGGGGCACCGTCGGCGTACGACCCCTTCGCCGTCGCAACCGCAAGCGCTTCATCAGCACAGGCGACGTTACCGGCCACGCATGCAGATGCGCCCATTGCCGCGGCGGCACCCACAAAGCTCCTACGCGTCACGTCATTCATTTCGAAATCCTTTCTCTCCCTTTGCGCAGCGGCGTCTCCCAAGCTTCGCTGCACCTCCGACTGCCATTTGACGCCAATCAGACCATCCACGTCCTCCCCCCAACGCATTGGAAATTAGCACCGCCCACTTGGGGGGTTGATGGCAAAAAGGCAGATAAATGATTAAAATGTCGGATGGGAGAAGGAGGGGGCATGCACTGCTGTGCAACCAAGTCGGCTCGATGCCCGGATGCGCTAACTATCACCATCTTGTGCATCGGGTATGGCGCCTATCACGCCTGCTGCTATAACGGCATCGTCCGTGGGGCATTCCTTGCCCGAATCGGCCTCGACACCGACGAGACATGGCTCTGTCTCCTGCTGCTTGTTTGCGCGACCGGCGTTGGCTGTCTAGCCGTCAGGGCGCTCCATAAGCACGGGGTCCATGTCACCGGGCCGGCCGGCACCGCCTCAAGCTATGCGTCCATCGCCCTGTTCGCGCTTCTCGGGCTCTTGTTTGATTCATCGGCGGAAGTATCGTACCTTCTTTCCTTCGCAACAGGCCTGGCGTCGTCCATCCCGCTTCTGGTGTGGTTCAAATCATTCCTGGCCCTCTATCGTCGGCGCGGGCCAGGAATCTGCATGCTCGCGATTTCCGTCGGTACGCTGCTCAGCTATATACCGATGTGTTTTGCGGCCCAGGCGCAAACGGCATTGCCCCAGACCGCCCTTTTGATTGGCGGCACTTTGGTCGCCGCCACCGTTCAACTGACGTTTCTCCGAACATGCAAGGACACCCCTGCGCCTCCCGGAAACCACGGCGGCCACAGGGCAGAGCCCTATCGTCTCTCGGTCTATATCGTCAGTCTCGTCTCAAGCTTCGGCGTTGCCACAAGCCTTGCGAGTGGGATGGCCTATTTCTTGGGCGGGTATCAATCTGGGTCGTTCTCTTGGACGCTCGTTCTCACCATCCTCTGCGCCTGCGCAGCCCTCACGGCCCTGTCCCTTCTGGCGAGCAAAGGCGCCACCCTGCGCTTCGGGCTCCTTATCAGAATCGCCCTCGTTGCCGCCGGCGCAGTGTTTGCTTTTGCCCCAGCCCTTCAAGGCTTTGCGCCAAACGTTCTTGCCGCCTTATGCCAAGCGGTTGTAATCATCCAGGGCGTTGCTATGACGTTGCTTTCAGTGGAAATATGTCATGAGAAAAACCTGGCGATGTCGGACGTGATGCCCGCGAACTACGCCATTTATGTTGTCTGTGTCTGCTCCGGCATGGGCTTGGCCTCAATGGTAAATGCCAGCGGAAGCGAGCTTCTCTGGCAGTTCATGATGGGCATCGCGATTACAAGCGTCGTCGCGGTCATCCCGGCCCTACCCTCAGCAAGCAGCACGGCAGCGACGTTCACCGCAAAAATCCTGCTTGAAAATGAGGGCTACGACGAACGCTCATCAAGAGTGTGTCTCGAGACCGCCGCGAGATATGGCCTCACTCCCCGTGAGACCGATGTCCTGCGCCTGCTACTGCTTGGGCTTACGCGGGCTCAGATCGCCGACAAGCTCGCGCTCAGCAGTTGGACCGTGAAAGAATACATTGGAAGCGTTTACAACAAAGTCGGAGTTCATTCAGCAAAAGACTTGATGATTCAATGCATGGCGCAGGCAGGAACACCAAAAGAAGAGCTCTCTGCCAGGCCGCCATTGACATAGGCTGCTTGTAGGATTCGCCCGCCGTTGTGTCATGCGCTCGTTGCGGCGGCGTTCTTGGTGTAGGCATCGGCAAGCCAGGCGTTGAACCCGTCCTCCACCTCGTGATTGGGGAAGCCCAGGGTATAGGAACGGCGGCGTCCCCGCTCCTCGTAACCCCTGATAGTCAGGTAGCCGGTCTGGAAAAGGACGGCGGACATGAAGGGGTCGGCCGGCTCAAAGGTGCCCAATTGCTCCTCGGAAACTTCGACGGACTCGACCTCCATAGGCCCCTTCTTGGCATACGACATAAGCCAGCCCGGAGTTCCCGTCTCGAACCAATAGGAGCGGATATCCGCGGAATCCAGGCAGCGGCCAAGCGACACGGGGTTGAACACGCGGGTCATGGAGCGGTCGAAGCAGTACCCGTCGTACATGTCCACCAGGCGCGCAAACGCCCCATCGGCATCGGTGCCGAGGGTTTGCGCAAGGGCGGCGAGCCTCTGGGGGAAACACGACCGCACCTCGTCGTGTGTGTAGCCCAACAAGCTGGAGAAACGAACGTCCACCGTGATGTCAGTCAGGTTGTTGAGGTCGGAGAAGATAGAGACCTTCGAGAACTTGGAGACACCCGTCATAAGACAGAAGCGCTGCTTGGACTCGGTGGTTTTGACAACCGAGTAGAACGACTTCAGAAAGGTCTGGAAGGGCAAAACCTCCTGCGTGCCCACCCAACGGGTGAGGGGCTTGTCATACTCGTCGACCAGCAGGACAAACTGGCCGGTCGGACTGATTTCGGCAACGTCCTCAGCGAAGGCGGCGAAGCGGTCGCGCACGTTTTCCTCGTCGCGCAAGGACACACCAAGCCTCTCAGACTCCCTGCGCAGCGTTGCTGCGACGGCAGCCTCAACCTCCTCGACCGTCTCCCCCGAGCACAGGCTCATATCTAGCCTGATGACCGGATACCGGACCGACCAGTCCCACGGCAGAGAGCCTATCGCCAACCCCTCGAACAGATCGCGCCTACCCTCAAAGAGATTCTGCAGCGTGGAGATGAGCAGAGACTTGCCGAAACGACGGGGGCGCGCAAGAAAGAACTGCTTGCCGAAAGATTCGTCAACCAGCGGATACAGAATCCCCGTCTTGTCGACGTACGTGAAGCCCTTCGACCTCACGTACTCGAAATCGTATGGATCCGTCGCAATCTTTTCCATGGCAGGCCCTTCGCCGCAGAACACATCTCGGGCGCAATCTTACCATCCGCCACGCGCCTGTATCCGGACCCAACAAAAATGCGCCGAACGGGACGGAGTGAGAAAGGGGCCACACAAACGGAAACTTGCACCGACGGACTTTCGCATCTTTCGCATGTTTTCGTAAGTTTTGCAAAGGGTCGTTTGGCTGGGTGAATGTTGTTATGGAAGTATCCTGTGCTGCTTTCACGTCCTAGCGGAATCTACCCCGCTCACGACTTGAGCCAGGGCTATTCACTGTTGCCACAGGACAAGCACGCGCTAGAAACTGATTGATAGGCAATTCCGCCGCCCTCTCGCATGAGCTCGCTTCGAGCCTTCGTGAAAGGGCGGCATTGGTTTGGTCGGTTCTTTAGGGACTGCCCACCTCGGGCACCGCGGTGATTGCCATGACCGGGCTTCGTTTGGTCGGGTCCTTGGAGGGGCCGCTCACCACTTTGGATTTGGGGGGTTTGCGGTGGGCACCCAGACCGGCCCGCCGGTCTCAATGCGACTCCTGCGGCTCTTTACTGACTATCCGCCGTCAAAGCGAGACTGTCCCCCACAATTGCAGGCATTTTGTTAGAAAGTTCACCTTTTCATACCGTGCAACGCGCTATGATGCCAGTACTGCGATTTCGATGGGGAGGAGACTCTATGGCAAATACGACACCTGAGCTCACGAAGGAAGAGCGCGCGGCGGCACTCGCCAAGGCCGCGAAGGCCCGCACCGAGAGGGCGGCTCTCAAGGACGACATCAAGGCCGGCAAGATCAGCGTGGCGGAGGTCCTCGACATGGAGGGCGATGCCGCCCGCCGCATGAAGGTGAAGGACCTCATCTGCTCCGTCCCCGGCTACGGCGAGGCCAAAGCAGCCAAGCTCATGGACCGCATCGGCATCGCCGAGTCCCGCAGGGTCCAGGGTCTGGGCATCCGCCAGCGCGAAGCGCTCCTGGCTGCCCTCGAGGATTAGGAAGACAATGAACAAGTAGTCCCTCGCTGCGGCCCCTCTCGCGTCGGTGCTAAAACCCGCCCGGGAGGGGCCGTCGGGGGACTTGCCCATTGTCTTCCTCGGGCCGCACTGGCAGCGAAACGAGTTTCGGAGTAGTCTCAGGGTCCCCGATGGCAGCGAAACGAGTTTCGGAGTAATGATTTCTAAACGAGAGTGCCGCTCGGCTCTGCGAGGCGCGAAATTCTGTTGTTTAAACAACAGAACAGGTGCCAGGCATCCTTTTTAAAGCATCATATCCCCTCAGAAAAGGACCTTGGGGCGCACGAGGCGCGTTTTGACTGCACCGAAACACGTTTGCCTGCCAATGGGCCCGTGAAAACTGCACCGAAACACGTTTCGCTGCCAAAAAAGGCCTTGGGGCCGACCCCCCACGCCGCCCGGCAAGGCAGACTGGGCCCCATTTTCCAACAGCAGCTTGCATCCGCAATTACAGACGCAGTTATAGCCGTCACCAACACAGAGAGGGCTTCTGGCAGGCATGTTGCCGGTTTTTCTTCAGGGGCTGTTGCTGGGGCTGGCTTATGTGGCTCCGATAGGCATGCAAAACCTGTTCGTCATCAACAGCGCCTGAGCCACAGTCTCAAGCGAGCCTTGGCGGTGGCGCTCGTGGTCGTTTTCTGGGACATCTCCCTGGGACTTGCCTGCTTTCTGGGTGCCGGCGCGTTGATGGACGCGCTCCCATGGCTCAAGACGGCCATCCTTGGCGTGGGCGGGTTGCTGGTCATATGCACCGGCGTGAGGCTCATCCGCTCCAAGACGGACCTGAGCGGCGGCAAGGACGTCAACCAGCCGCTTGGCAAAATAGCCGCTTCCGCCTTCATTGTGACCTGGCTGAACCCTCAGGCCCTGATTGATGGCACCATGATGCTCGGCGCATTCAGGGTCGCGCTACCCGCGGGCGGCAACGCAAGCTTCATCGCCGGATTCGCCTGCGTCAGCCTCATCTGGTTCACTTGCCTGTCGGTCGCGGTCCATCTGCTGGGCAGCAAGATCAACAGCCGCGCGCTCACCTGGCTGAACCGCATATGCGACGTGGTGATAATCGCATACGGCTTCAAGCTGCTCATCGACTTCGCGCAGGTGCTTTGGGCGTAGGCTGGCCAGGGCGGCGCGGAGTCGTTGGAGCAGGTGTGAGCATGGCGCATCATCAGCCCACACTAATAGCCAGGTAAATAAGGGCAGAGTTGAAACGGGGTGTTGAGAATGGTTTGCCATCAACCAAAGCGCGATTAGCCTAATTCATCTTTGACTCATTCCACTTTGGTTGACGACCAAAAAGCGAAGCCTTCGTTTGCTCGGCGCAGCAACAGCAGATCGACCGGCTACAGTTCCTCGCCCACCCAGGCACCCACGTTGTGCGTAAGGCAGTCGAAGGCAACTCCAAGCAAATGGACCTCATTGCCCGAGCTGCGATAGGGTTTGGCGTAACCCCGCTCGCGAATCTGAGCGAGGGCAGCCTGCGCAGCAGCCTTGCCGGCCCCCTCCCCCGAAGCGACTTTCATCTCCATAACGAATACGTGACCCGGTGCGCGCATCACCATGTCAATGCGACCACGCGAGGTTGTCACCTCAGCATCCAGGTAGATGCCGATGAAGCGCAGGATGGCAACGGCCACACACTGGTAGGCCTGCTCAGACAAGCGATCGGTGAGGTCGTAGCCAATGGCAGAGAAGAAGGACTCGAGCGCCTCCATGAAACCGTCCGTGTCACCTCGGAGCAGTGAGCGCTGGCACGCCACCGCCCAGCCACTCGTCTTGGACACGTCTGTACCAGGGCGCATGTATGCGTTGGCAAGCCAACGGTTGAAGCCCGCAGAAACCTCCCTGTTGGGGAAACCCAGGTCGTAGATTGTGCCCATGTCCTGGCCCCAAACCTCTTTGATGGTGAGGTAGCCTGTTTGGAAGAGCACTGCTGGCATGGAAGGGCTGACCGGCTCGAAAGTGCCCAGGTCAGCATCGCCCAGCGTGAAAGCATCGACGTCGATGGGCTCCCTCTTCGCATATGACATAAGCCAGCCCGGAGTGCCCGTCTCAAACCAGTAGGCACGCATGTCGGCCGAGTCGAGGCAGCGGCCCAGCGAGACGGGGTTGAAGACGCGCGTCATCGAGCGGTCGAAGCAATAGCCATCGTACATAGAGACGAGACGGGCGAACGCGCCGTCGACATCGGTACCCAAGACCTGGGCAAGCGCCGCAAGCCTTCCGGGGAAATTCGCTCGCACCTCGTCGTGCGTATAGCCAAGCAGCGAGGAAAACCTCATGTCCATC
>OLNE01001428.1_pt1 | contig 17194 bp, 11 predicted proteins | sample 1672431 | NCBI WGS metagenome assembly OLNE01 (sample SAMEA3136685, study PRJEB25190) | human gut metagenome | reverse complement strand
TGGGCGCACACAGTTGACAGCGCACCCATCCTCTTTTACAATAAAAGCAGACACGAGAGCGGGCTGTGTCACGCGCCGCTTTTCCCCTATCTTCTGCGCAAAGGAGCGTTTCCGTGGCCGTAACCATTCGGGATGTGGCGGCGCTGGCAGGCGTTTCGCCATCCACCGTATCCAGAACCTGCCAAAACAGTCCCTCCATCAGCGAGGACACCAAGCGGCGCGTCCGTCAGGCCGCCAAGCAGCTCGGCTATGCCATGGGCGGCGACCCGGCGCAGTCCCCCGCGCCGCGCACCATCGGCGTCATCCTGCCGCCGAGCGCCAGAGAGGTTTACGAAAACCCCTTCTATCTGGAGATGATCCGCGGACTGCATAAGAGAACATACGATTACCTTGGTGAGATGCGTGCTTCCACGAATCCGCTGGCATACTGTGAGGGCGGTTTCTACGGAGGCCATCTGAAACCATCCGATAAGATCCGTCCGTTACTCCGTCCGATGACAGCTTCCTTCGGTATCACAGCACTGAACGAACTGCAGGAACTTTACAATGGTAAATCCATTGCCGAAGACGGAGAATTTGCACTGGAAGTGCTTCGTTATATCAATGATAAGATTAATGTATACAAAAAAGAGGATCAGATCCTGTATGCAATTTACGGAACACCGGCTGAGAGCCTTTGCGGTCTGCAGGTAGAGCAGTTCCGCAAGATGTACGGTATCGTGCGCGGGGTATCCGACCGTCCGTATGTGAGCAACAGTTTCCACTGCCACGTAACTGAGGATATTACTCCTATCCAAAAACAGGATCTGGAAGGAAGATTCTGGGAACTGTGCAACGGTGGTAAGATCCAATATGTCAGATATCCGATTTCCTACAATGTACATGCTATAAAAGCACTGATCCGTCGGGCGATGAATCTGGGTTATTATGAGGGTGTGAATCTGTCGCTGGCCTACTGCGACGATTGCGGACATCAGGAGCTCGAGATGGATGTCTGCCCGGTCTGCGGTTCCAGAAACCTGACCAAGATCGACCGTATGAACGGATACCTGTCCTACAGCCGTGTTCACGGAGATACCCGTCTGAACGATGCCAAGATGGCGGAGATCGCGGACAGAAAGTCAATGTAAAAACATCAGAAATAATAATATAGAAATAATATGATAAGAAGAAATCCGTAAAATTCTGAACAGAAATCAGTTGTTTTACGGATTTTTTCTTTGTATTTGCAACCTGGTGCCTGACAGTATCCAAAGAAGGGCAGGGAGGAATAAATTCTGCGTATCACGAAGCGTGTTACTGGGAACGGAGTGAACAATCATAAATATACAGAAAATAAAAGGTGTATCTGTAAATTATGTAGACAAAATTCCCCGGATTATTTATACTTGATATAGATGTGCAAACAGGAGGATATCAGTATGGGGGAAAAGACAGTTGATATGACGAAAGGGAGCATCCTGCCGAAGATGATTCGGTTTGCACTGCCGGTGCTTCTTGGGATGCTGTTTCAGAGAATCTATAATTTTGTAGATGTTTATATAGTAGGAAGATATCTCGGAGATGAGGCACTTGCTGCGGTCAGTATCGCAGGTGGAGCCATGTATCTGCTGTTTTCGATTATGATGGGCCTGACGACAGGAGTAAGCGTGGTGGTTTCGCAGTATTATGGCGGCGGGGATGAGAAAAAAGTGACAGAAACCTTTGTTTCTTCTATCTATGTGGCGGTTGTATCTACGCTGATCATCACAATTGCGGGACTGATCGGGGCGCGGCCGCTTCTGAGAATCTTGCAGACCTCGAATGATCTGCTTGACCAGGCAACAGTATATCTGATGGTTGTATTTGCCGGAGCAGTGGGAACGATGCTGTATAACTGGATCTCGGCGGTTCTGCGTTCTCTGGGGAATTCGGTGGTACCGCTGGTATTCCTGATTATTTCGAGTGTGCTGAATGTGATTCTGGATATTGTATTTGTAGTATGGATTCCGATGGGAGTAGCAGGGGCGGCATTTGCAACTGTCCTGGCACAGCTGTTGTCCGGAATCGGATGCCTGGTTTATGCATGGAAGATCCTTCCGATTCTCCGGTTTACGAAAGAGGAACTGCGCTGCGACAGGGAGCTGGTAAAACAGATGTTGATCTACGGTGTACCGACCGGTCTGCAGATGAGTATTATCTCAGTGTCGGATATGACTTTACAGGCAATGGTCAATACCTACGGAACCGCCCTGATCGTGGCCTATGGTGTCTGCATTAAAGTGGAAGGTGTGGGATGGCAGATGGCGGAAGCCATCGGAACTTCCCTGGGAACCTTTACCGGACAAAATGTAGGAGCAAACCATCTGGATCGTGTAAAACAGGGAGTCAGATGTGCCTATCTGATGAATGCAGTCTGTTATGGAATATTCTGTCCGGTAATCTGGTTCTTTGCCCGTCCGATCATGGAAGCATTTACCGGCAATCCGGAATCGATCCGTTACGGTGTGGAATATATGAAGATCTTCAGCTGCTTCTTTTTTGTGGGCGGTATCCTGGTGGTTTATCATAATATCCTGCGGTCGGCAGGAGATGTGACCGTCACTGTACTGATGGGAGTCAGTGAAATCATTACACGAATCGGATTTACCTTCCTTTTCACCGCTGCTTTTGGATACTATGGGCTGTGGTGGGTATCTCCGCTGACCTGGTGTTGTGCGATGATGGTTGGTTGTGTCCGGTATTATTCGGGAAAATGGGAAAAGAAGGCACAGCTTCAGAGAGGAGACAATATACATGGCTAGAAAAAGAAAACCAAAGATGGAATACCGTTATTATGAAATCCCGGCAGGAAGTCCGGTGCTTGCGCTTCTGGGGGATAAATGGGTGCAGAATTACGGAAGGGATATTGACTATCTGCATTTCCATAATCATTTGGAAGTTGGTTTTTGCTATTATGGGGAAGGCACAGTTACCTTTAAAGAAGACATACCCTTTGATGGCAACATGTTTACTGTGATACCGAAGAACTTTCCCCATACGACAACTTCTGCGGGAGACAGTGTCAGCTACTGGGAATGGCTGTTTATTGATGCGGACAAATTTCTGAGGGAAGTTTATAAAGATAACCCAAGGATGGCACAGAAAGTGCTCGATCGGGTGAATAGGAGAGCACATTTTGTGAGGGTTCAGGATAAACCGCAGATCGGGGCACTGGTGCAGCAGATCATTGGATGTATGCGGGAAAGAAAAGAATTCTATCTGGAAGAAGTGAAAGGACTGACCCTGGCTCTTCTTTTACAGGTGGCAAGGTGGAATCGGGAGGAAGCGGAAAAGACAGAATTCGAGGCGGGAAATAGCAGTCTGATCACACCGGCGATTGACTATATCAGCGAATGTTGTGATCGTCCGATCAAGGTGGAGGAACTGGCTGCGATGTGCCATATCAGTGAAACGCATCTGAGGAGGGTATTTCATGACTGTATGCAGATGTCGCCTGTTGAATATATCAATTGGGTTCGAATTCGCACAGCATGTGGGGAATTGAAGCGTACAAACGACACAGTGGGCGATATTGCCGTACGATGTGGATTTTCCACATTGTCCACGTTCAACAGGAATTTCCACAGGATTATGGGCATTTCGCCACAACAGTGGAGAAAGGATCCGGAGCATTTTGAACAGAAATTGTTAAAATATGATATAAAAGCCGAAAAAGGATGGTGAAAATCGGTCAAAACACCTTAAATGGATGAAAATGCACAAAATCCAGTTGAATATGAGTACACAGGAGGAAAAAGTATGGTATAATGTGTACATAATGATTCACGGAAAGTTCAAAAACTGTACACATTCACTAATGGGAAAAGCGAGTGAGAGATGCCGGTTTTTGGCAGAGTGAACAAATACATATCAGGAGGATATACATTTATGAAAAGAAAAATTGTAGCAGTTGTATTAGCTTCCACAATGGTATTCGGAATGACAGCTTGTGGCTCTTCAGGAGCAAGCGATTCCTCAAGCACAGGAAGCGATGCGGCAACAGACGACACAGCAACAGATGACGGTTCAGAAGATGCAAACGTTACAGAAGGAAGTTCTGATGATGAAAACACACTGACTGTTTGGACATGGGATCCGAACTTCAACATCTATGCAATTGAAAAAGCAGCAGAGATCTATGCAAAAGATCATCCTGGATTCAAAGTAGATGTAAGCGAGATCAAATCCGACGATATCGAAACAAGACTGACAACAGCTGTTTCTGCAGGAGATCTGAGCACACTGCCTGACATTTTCCTGATGCAGGATAACTCCTTCCAGAAATATGCTACCAACTATCCGGACGTCTTCACAGACCTGACAGATTCAGGTATCGACTTTAGCCAGTTCTCATCCGCAAAAGTTGCTTACTCCACACTGGACGGAAAGAACTACGGTATCCCGTTTGATAACGGTGCTGTTATCGAATGCCTGCGTACCGATATGCTGGAAGAAGCTGGATACACAGTAGATGACTTCACAGACATTACGTGGTCTGATTTCATGGAAAAAGCAAAAGTTGTTAAAGAAAAAACCGGTCAGCCAATCCTGACATCTCAGGCTGGTTCACCTGACCTGGTAATGGAAATGCTGCAGTCCTGTGGAGAGTCTCTGTTCAACGAAGACGGATCTGTTAACATCAAAGACAACAAAGCTCTGAAACCAATCCTGGAGATCTATCAGCAGATGGTTGCAGACGGAACATTAGTAGAAGTTACTGACTGGGATCAGTACATCGCATCTATCAACAACGGCACAACAGCTGGTGTTATCAACGGATGCTGGATCATGGCTTCTATCGTAGCTAACGATGATCAGTCTGGAAAATGGGCAATCACAAATATGCCGAAACTGGATGACGTTGACGGAGCTACTAACTACTCCAATAACGGTGGTTCTTCATGGGCAATCAGCTCTAACTGCCAGAAACAGGATCTTGCAATTGACTTTATGAAATCCACATTTGCCGGAAGTACAGATCTGTACGATGACATCATCTCCAAAGGAGCTCTGGCAACATGGGCACCAGCTGGCGATACAGATGCATATGCTCAGCCTGTAGAATTCTTCAGCAATGAAGCAGTTTATGCTAAGATCGTAGATTTTGCTACAAAGACTCCTTCCAATATCACTGGTGCATTCTACTATGATGCTCGTGATGCTGTAGGTGTTGCACTGTCCAATATCATCCAGAGTGGTGCAGATCTGGACGATGAAATCGCAACCGCACAGGATACTGTAGAATTTAATATGGGTGGCTGATTCAGCTGAACAGTTAAAAACCAAGAAGTGAAAAATAAATAAGAAGAGGGTCTGCTTCGAAAAAAGCGGAGCAGACCCTCTTTTTCTAAGAAATCTCCAAAAGAAAGGAAGGATGGATTTCATGAGCAATCAGAAGAAAAAAGGATTGACACTGGCAAAGAAACACAACCTGACCGGTTGGGCGTTCTTACTTCCTGCAACCCTGTTGATTGGCTGGATGAGTTTTTATCCGATGATTCGGGCGTTCATCCTGTCATTACAGACGGGCATGGGTGTAAACCTGAGCTTTAATGGCTTTGCAAACTATGCACGTATTTTAAAAGACCCAACGTTTAAACAGACATTATTTAACACATTCTTCTACCTGATCGTTCAGGTGCCGATTATGCTGGTGCTGGCGCTGATGTTTGCATCTATGCTGAACAACAAGGATCTGAGGTTTAAGGGCCTGTTCCGTACATGTATTTTCTTACCATGTGCGACATCTCTGGTTTCTTACGCTATGATCTTCCGTTCTCTGTTTGCAAATGATGGTTTCATTAACATGGTTCTGCGTAGTTTGGGTATGTCACCGATCATGTGGTTTGGTAATGCATGGACAGCCCGTGCCGTTATCATCATCGCGCTGGTATGGAGATGGACAGGCTACAACATGGTATTCTATCTGTCCGGTCTGCAGAATATTGAATATTCTGTATACGAAGCGGCAAAGATCGATGGGGCAAGCCCGATGCAGTCATTCTTCAAGATTACTGTACCACTTCTGAAACCGACCATCCTGCTGACAGCCATTACATCTACGAATGGTACCCTGCAGCTGTTTGATGAGTCCCTGAACCTGACAAACGGTGGTCCTGGTAAATCTACTATGACAATGTCTCATTATATTTACAACATCTCCTTTAAGCAGAGCCCGAACTTCGGTTATGCTGCGGCGATGTCTATCCTGATCCTGATTATGGTTGCTATTCTGGCAATACTTCAGATGAAAGTAGGTGACGAGCGATAATGGGTAAAGGTAAAAAATTCTTCATGTATCTTATACTGTCAATCGCGTCAATTGTTTCTGTATTTCCACTGTACTATATGTTCTGTGCATCTACAAACAAGAGCGTTGACGTTATTGCAGGTAAACTGATTCCGGGAACGTATCTGATTGAAAACTACAAAGCACTGATCGCGAACCAGAATTTGGGACTGGCCCTGTGGAATTCCTTCCGAAATGCAACAGTACTGACTGTCCTGTGTCTGCTGATTTGTTCCATCGCCGGTTATGGCTTTGAGATCTATCACGACAAAGGAAAAGACGTTGTATTTACCATCCTGCTGACTGCTATGATGATTCCTTTTGCAGCCATCATGATTCCGATGTTCCGTATGTTCTCTACTTTGAAAATGGTAAATACCATGACAGCGTTCATGCTTCCATCCATTGCAACTCCGTTTATGATCATGATGTTCCGTCAGGCATCCAGATCCTTCCCTCATGATATCATTGAGGCAGCAAGAATCGATGGTCTGAGTGAAGTTGGTATCTTCTTCCGTATGTTCATTCCTACCATGAAATCCACATACGCGGCAGCTATCATCATCACATTCATGGGTGCATGGAATAACTATCTGTGGCCAAAGGTAATTCTGCAGAATAAAGATGCGATCACCATGCCGATGCTGGTTTCTAACCTGTTAAGTGGCTACACCGTAGATTATGGTATGCTGATGTTAGGTGTATTTATCTGTACAATCCCGACAGCAATTATCTTCTTTGCTTTCCAGAAGAGCTTTACAGAAGGTATCACAGGTGCTGTTAAATAATAAAAAAGTAGCTGTGCATATGCTGAATGGTTATGTATAAGTAAATTAAGGCGGATATTTATAGTATATGAATATCCGCCTGTTTTTTAGCAAAGATTGAAAAATAGGAGGAAAAAACAGAATGGGTACTTTCAATTACGATTTAGTAAAAGATCCTACGTATTTTAACGACAACCGTGTGGCTGCTCATTCAGACCACAAATATTACGCTTCTGTGGAAGCGATGGAACAGGATGTGGATAACTTCCGTCACAGCCTGAATGGACTGTGGAAATTCCATTACGCAAAAAATTACAACTCTACGATCCCGGGATTTGAGAAAACAGAATATTGTTGCAAATCATGGGATGATATCCGTGTACCGGCTCATATTCAGATGGAGGGATATGATGTACCGCAGTATGCAAATGTACAGTACCCGTGGGAAGGAAGAGAAGAAGTAGAACTGGGTCAGATTCCGGAGAGATTCAATCCGGTTGCTTCTTATGTGAAATATTTTGAAGTTCCGGAAGAGATGGAAGGCAAAAAAGTATTTATCTCTTTCCAGGGTGCAGAAAGTGGTATCGCTGTATGGCTGAACGGTAACTTTGTAGGATACAGTGAAGATACCTTTACACCGTCCGAATTCGAACTGACTCCTTATCTGAAAGAAGGAGAAAACAAACTGGCAGCTCAGGTCTTCAAATGGACCAGCAGCAGCTGGTGTGAGGATCAGGACTTCTTCCGTTTCTCGGGTATCTACCGTGATGTCTATCTGTATGCGATCCCGGAAGTCCATGTATCTGATGTGAAGATCCAGACACTTCTGGACGATACCTTCACCAAAGCGGATCTGGTGATCGATACCAAAGCAACAAAAGCCGGAAAAGTAAAAATTACATTATCCAAAGCCGGAAAAGAACTGCAGAGTGTGGAAGAAACACTGGCAGAGGAGTCTCAGTATGTGATGAAAGTGGAGAATCCTGAACTGTGGTCTGCAGAATCTCCTGTATTATATGATCTGTTACTGGAAGTGATGGATGAGAACGGACAGGTGACAGAAGTGATCCCTCAGAGAGTGGGCTTCCGTCGTTTTGAGATGAAAGATTCTATCATGATGCTGAACGGTAAGAGAATTGTCTTCAAAGGTGTTAACCGTCACGAATTCAGTTCTGTATCCGGCCGTGTGGTATCCAGAGAAGAACTGATCAAAGACCTGGTGACCATGAAACAGAACAATATCAATGCGATCCGTACCTGTCATTATCCGGATGCAGTCGGAATCTATGAACTGTGTGACGAATATGGTATCTACATGATCGCAGAATGTAACATGGAGAGCCACGGAAGCTGGGACATCAGCGCAGAACAGACCGGTGACTTCAGCAAAGTCGTACCATGTGACCGTCCGGAATGGATGGATATGATGCTGGATCGTGTTAACTCTATGTATCAGAGAGATAAGAACCATCCTGCGATCCTGATCTGGTCCTGTGGTAATGAATCTTTTGGCGGAAAAGTAATCTATGAGATGTCACAGCTGTACCGTAAGATGGATCCGAACCGCCTGGTACATTATGAAGGTGTCTGCCACGACAGAAGATACAACAATACCAGTGATATGGAAAGCCAGATGTATCCGTCTGTAGAGGATATCAAGGCATTTCTGGAAAAAGACAGAAGCAAACCGTTTATCTGCTGCGAGTACACTCATGCAATGGGTAACTCCTGCGGAGGTATGCACAAATATACAGATCTGACCGATACCGAGCCGTCCTACCAGGGTGGATTTATCTGGGATTATATCGATCAGTCCATCTACAAAAAAGACCGTTACGGAAAAGAATTCCAGGCATACGGCGGTGACTTCAATGATCGTCCATGCGACTACAACTTCAGCGGAAACGGTATCGCATACGGCGGAGAAAGAGACGCATCTCCGAAGATGCAGGATGTGAAATTCAACTACCAGAACATCTCTGCCAAAGTGGAAAAAGACCAGGTAACCATCGTCAACAAGAACCTGTTTATCAACACTGATACCTTTGACTGCTTCGTAGTACTTGCAAAAGATGGAAAAGAAGTAAAAGAAGTTCCGATGGAAACTCATGTAGCTCCTTTGAGTGAAGAGACCGTAAGTCTGCCGATTCCGGTACAGAATCTGCCGGGTGAATATGCAGTTACTGTATCCTTCCGGCTGAAAGAAGATACCGTATGGGCAAAACGTGGTCATGAAGTGGCATTCGGACAGGGTGTCTACAAAGTAGAAGCACCTGCAAAAGCTGTAAAACCTGCAAGATTTGAAGTGATCAGATCCGGTCATGACTTTGGTGTTCGCGGTGAAAACTTCGATGTGCTCTTCTCTTACCTGAATGGCGGTCTTGCTTCTTACCGTTACGGTGGAGTGGAGATGATCCAGATGATCCCAAGACCAAACTTCTGGCGTGCACCGGTTGACAACGATAACGGAAGCCTGATGCAGATGCGCTGCGGACAGTGGAAACTGGCCTCCATGTATCTGTCTCACAAATATCCAACCGGAGGACATTATCCGGGAATGCATATCCCTGAGATCGAAGTCCTGGATGACAGTGCAAAGATTACATTTACTGATGCAATGCCAACGACTCCGGCAACCGAGTGCAAACTGAGCTATCAGGTATATGGAGACGGAAGCATCCGCACCACACTGACTTATGATCCGGTAGAGGGTCTGGGCGATATGCCGGAATTCGGTGTTATGTTCAAGTTCGATGCAGATTACGACAATGTAACCTGGTACGGCATGGGACCGGAAGAAACCTATGTGGACAGATGCGAAGGCGCAAAACTGGGTATCTACAGGAACAAAGTGGAAGATAATATGGCAAAATACATGGTTCCGCAGGAATGTGGAAACAAGGTTGGCGTACGTTGGGCATCTGTAACAGACCGTAAGGGCAGAGGAATGCTGTTTACCGGTGATGCTATGGAATTCTCCGCACTGCCATATACACCACACGAGATGGAAAATGCGATGCATCCATTTGAACTGCCACAGGTACACTACACGGTAGTACGTGTATCCAAACAGCAGATGGGTATTGCCGGAGACGACAGCTGGGGTGCAAAACCACTTCCGGAATATCTGATCAAAACCGATGAAAAGATGGAATTTACATTCACATTCAAAGGAATCTGATGAAACCTATAAATAAATAATTAAACGAAAGGAAAAGCCTTTCTCCTTGATGTGAAAGGAGAAAGGCTTTTTTGATAAGACAGGAGAAGAACTTATGGCAAGAGAAGTAAATTTTGGAAAAATGCTCCATGGTGGAGATTACAATCCGGAACAGTGGCTTCACAGCCCGGAGATTCTGGAAAAAGACATCGAATATTTTAAAAAAGCAAAAATTAATGAGGTATCCCTGGGTATATTTTCCTGGGCAGTACTCGAACCGGTAGAGGGAGAATTCCATTTTGAATGGATGGAAAAGATTATAGATCGTCTGTATGAAAATGGTATTTCTACAATTCTTGCCACCCCGACCGGAGCAAGACCAAGATGGATGGCACAGAAGTATCCGGAGGTGCTTCGTGTAGACGCCAGTCGTCACAGAAATCTGTATGGAGAAAGACATAACCACTGTTATACATCTCCGGTATACAGAGAAAAGACAAGAATTATGAATACAAAACTGGCGGAAAAATTCAAAGACCATCCGGGTGTGATCGCCTGGCATATTTCCAATGAATATGGAGGAGAGTGTCATTGTCCGTTGTGTCAGGCAGCCTTTAAAAACTGGCTGAAAGACAAATATCAGACAGCAGATAAGATGAACCGGGCATGGGCAACCACATTCTGGAGTCACCGCTATAACGATTTTGATCAGGTAGACAGTCCTTCCCCAAGAGGAGACAGCTCTCTTCACGGTCTGAACCTGGACTGGAAACGGTTTGTGACCGATCAGACTGTAGATTTTGTAAAATGGGAGATCCAGGCTCTTAGGGATGCAGGATCCGACAAACCAACCACCATCAATATGATGTACGATTTCCAGGGATTAAATTATCACAAATTTGCTGATGTAGTAGATTTTGTATCCTGGGATAATTATCCACAGTGGCACAAGAAAGAAGAATACCTGACAGCCATGGATAATGGCATGCAGCATGATATCATGCGAAGCATTCAGAAAAAACCATTTTTACTGATGGAGAACTGTCCGTCGGCAACCAACTGGCAGTCCGTAAGCAAATTAAAGAAACCGGGAATGCTTCATGCAGCTTCCATGCAGGCTGTTGCCCACGGATCCGACAGTATTTTGTATTTTCAGCTTCGACAGAGCCAGGGTTCCTCTGAAAAGTTCCATGGTGCAGTGATCGATCATTATGGCAAGGATGATACCAGAGTATTCAAGGAAGTAACGGAAGTAGGAGAAAGTCTGGAAAAACTTCAGGAAGTTACCGGAACGAAGAACCCGGCACAGGTGGCTGTGGTATATGACTGGGAGAACCGCTGGGCAATGGAAGACGCCCAGGGACCAAGAAATAAAGGACTGTTCTATAAGGAAACTGTGGAAAAATCCTATTACGCATTCCGCAAACAGGGACTGAATGTGGATATGATCGATATGGAGCAGGATCTGGATGGTTATAAAGTAGTAGCAGCGCCTATGCTTTATATGTTCAGGGAAGGATTTGAAGAGAAGGTTCGTAAATACGTAGAAAATGGTGGAACCTTTATCCTGACTTACTGGTCCGGTATCGTAGACAGTACCGATCTGTGTTTCCTGGAGGGAACTCCCCATGGACTGATGGATGTGATGGGACTTCGCAGTACAGAGATTGACGGTTTGTACGATGGGGAATATAATAGAGGAGTACCGGTGAGGGGAAATGAGTTGTGCCTGACGAAAACCTATACCTGTAACCATCTTTGTGAACTGGTTAAGACTTCTACTGCACAGCCTCTGATGACCTACGAAACCGACTTTTATGCCGGTATGCCGGCACTTACCGTGAACCTTTTTGGCAAAGGAAAAGCATACCATGTCTGTGCAGACTTTGAACAGGGATTTTATGATGAAGTGTATCGTAAGATTGCAAAAGAAGCAGGCGTAAAACGTGTAGTTGCCCATATTCCGGAAGGTGTGGAAGTATGTGTGCGCCGGAATCAGGATACAGATTATGTATTTGTACAGAACTTCAACCGCCAGCCGGTAGAAGTCAAGTTGCCTGTAGAACAGTATCCGGTATGGCTTGGAAAATATGATGGCACTATAGATCGGTTCGGCACCGTGGTATTAAAAGGAAAGGCAGGAAAAAAGGAATGATTCAAGAGAGCATTGTAAAACTGGTACAGTATGGACTGGCAACCGGTCTGGTAGAAAAGGAAGACAAGCGTTATACTACGAATAAAATTCTGGAATTACTGCAGATGGATGCAATCGAAGAAGAATATGTAAAACAGATTCTGGAGTCTGACGGAGCAGATCAGAGCGTAGTAGGTGAACTGGAAGGAATTCTGGGAGATATCTGTGACTATGCATATGAACATGGTCTGATGGAAGAAAACAGTGTAGGTTACCGTGACCTGTTTGACACAAAAGTTATGAGCCTTCTGGTAGACCGTCCAAGCAATGTGATCCGTCGCTTCTGGGAATTGTATAAAGAAGATCCGGTAAAGGCTACCGATGCACATTACAAATTCAGCCAGGACACCGATTATATCCGTCGTTACCGTATCGCAAAAGATATGAAATGGGTAGCACCGACAGAATACGGTGATCTGGATATTACCATCAACCTGTCCAAACCGGAAAAAGATCCGAAAGCCATCGCAGCAGCAAAGCTGGCAAAACAGACATCATATCCAAAATGTCTGCTTTGCATGGAAAACGAAGGCTACGCAGGACGACTGAACCATCCGGCAAGACAGAACCACAGAATCATACCGGTAACCATCAACAACAGTGAGTGGGGATTCCAGTATTCTCCTTATGTATATTATAACGAGCATTGTATCGTATTCAATTCTCAGCATGTACCGATGAAGATCGAACGTGCAACCTTCGCAAAATTGTTTGACTTTGTAAAACAGTTCCCGCACTACTTTGTTGGATCCAATGCGGATCTGCCGATCGTAGGAGGATCGATCCTGAGCCACGATCATTTCCAGGGTGGACATTATGAGTTTGCCATGGCGAAAGCACCGGTGGAAAAAGAAGTAGTGATCCCGGGATTCGAAGATGTCAAAGCAGGCATCGTAAAATGGCCGATGTCCGTCATCCGTATAAGCGGTCCGGACACGGAGCGTCTGATCGAACTGGCAGACAAGATCCTGTTAAAGTGGAGAGGATACACTGACGAGGCAGCATTTATCTTCGCGGAAACCGACGGAGAATCACACAATACCATCACCCCGATCGCAAGAAAACGTGGTGATATGTATGAGATGGATCTGGTTTTGAGGAATAATATTACGACCGAAGAACATCCGCTGGGTGTTTATCATCCGCATGCAGAACTGCACCATATCAAGAAAGAAAATATCGGTCTGATCGAAGTTATGGGTCTGGCAGTGCTTCCGGCACGTCTGAAAGGTGAACTTGAAGGTCTGTGCAAAGCCATTGTGGCAGGCGAAGATCTGAGAAAAGATGAAGTTCTGGAAAAACATGCCGACTGGGTAGATGAACTGAAAGAAAAATATACTTTCACAGCAGAAAATGTGGAAGAGATTCTGAAAAAAGAGATCGGCATTGTATTCAAGAAGGTGCTGGAGCATGCAGGAGTGTACAAATGCACAGAAGAAGGCAGAACTGCATTCATGAGATTTATTGACAGTCTGTAAAAGAAAATAACGATTTTTATATAATACTTTGGTAAAGTGTTATAAAAATAAAGAGCCGGGTTGACAACAGCAATCCGGCTCCTTATAATAAAAGCATTAACGAAACTACATATCGAGCCAATAGAAGGTTGCAGGAAAGCAGGCGAAAGCCCGCCGAAGGAATAATACTCTCAGGTGTCCGTGAAAAACGGACGGGACTGTAACCGGATGGCCCTCTGGAGAATCCCAAAGATGGGTGCCGAAGGTGAAAGCAGATCTGTGATCTGCGAATCTCTCAGGCAAAAGGACAGTGTGAAAGATACAAAAAAGAAAAGCGGCATGTCGCAGTTGTTTTTTGTGTTTCGAGTGGATAATGAATAACAATTCTGAACAGAACCTGCAAAGGCGCAGAACAGTTATGGAAGTATCAGGTCCCGGGGATTTCCCCGGGACCTTTTTTGTCGGAAACGCTGTACTGGTTTCAGGTGAATAAAAAACGCTCTGCAAGGATATGCCCCGGCGCATTCTTTGGTATTGGCTTGAAACGTAAGAAAAAGTGAGGGAGAAGAAAAAACATGGAATTTGTTACAAAAGTAGTTGAGTGTGTCAATACGTTTCTGTGGGATTATGCACTGCTGATCCTGCTTCTGGGAGCCGGTATCATTTACTCGTTCAGCCTGAAATTTATTCAGGTACGAAAGTTTGGTGCCGGAATGAAAGCATTGTTTGGTAATTTTTCGCTGCATGGCGGGAAAGGAGAAAATGGTCTCAGTTCTTTTCAGGCTCTGACAACAGCGATTGCCGCCCAGGTAGGAACCGGTAATATCGCCGGAGCAGCAACAGCGATTGCATCCGGAGGGCCGGGTTCCATCTTCTGGATGTGGGTCAGTGCATTCTTCGGAATGGCTACCATCTATGCGGAAGCTGTTATGGCACAGCATACAAGAAAACTGGAAAACGGCCACTATGTAGGAGGCCCGGTATATTATATAAAATACGTATTCAAGGGCAGATTTGGAAAATTCCTGGCAGGTTTCTTTTCTGTAGCTATCATTCTGGCCCTGGGATTTATGGGAAATATGGTACAGTCCAACTCTATCGGTGCAGCATTTAACAATGCATTCCATGTACCGAAACTGGCAGTGGGAATCTGTGTGGCAGTGATTGCCGGCATCATCTTTATTGGCGGTATCAAGAGAATCGCAAGCTTTACAGAAAAAATCGTTCCGATTATGGCACTGTTATACATCATCGGCTGCCTTGTGATCCTGGTGATGCATCTTCCGGGAGTTGGAACTGCATTCAAAGACATTTTTGTGGGTGCTTTTGCACCACAGGCAATTGCAGGCGGTGCACTTGGTGTAACGGTTCAGAAAGCGATGCGTTTCGGTGTTGCGAGAGGACTTTTCTCCAACGAAGCAGGTATGGGTTCCACACCACATGCACATGCAACAGCGGAGGTTAAGGATCCGTGTGATCAGGGAATCATCGCAATGATGGGTGTATTTATCGATACATTTATTATTCTGACACTGACAGCTCTGGTTATCCTGTCCACCGGAGTACTTGGTAACGGACAGACAGGTTCTGAACTGGCACAGAGTGCATTCAACGTAGGATTCGGTAACTTTGGAAATATCTTTATTGCATTGTGTATGCTGTTCTTTGCCTTTACTACAATTGTCGGATGGTACTATTTCGGTGAAGTGAATGTTCGGCATTTGTTTGGAAATGGTGCAGTAAAAGTTTATGCAGTGATCGTTGTGATCTGCGTAATCATCGGATCCACATTGAAAGTAGATCTGGTATGGGATATGGCAGATATGTTCAATGGTTTAATGGTGCTTCCAAACCTGATTGCACTTCTTGGATGTCTGGTGATTGTTCGCAAATTGACGAAAAAGAGCGAAAAAAGCAAAGAAAAATAATGGAATATAGACAAAAACAGAAAAATCCGCTTTGGGGAAAGAAACCAAAGCGGATTTTTTTGAAATTGGTTAAATTGTACTTGATTTTTATAAAACAATGGTATAATATATAAACATGACGAAACAACATTTAAACAATACGTCAAAATCACCAGAAACAACAAGGAAAAGTGAAAGGTATTGTACGAAATGTTCACGATAGTGGGGTGACAAACTATATAATGTCGTGAGCGAAACAAAAGATTCCGTAGTTATTATGACGAAACACAATATTAAGAAAAATTGTGAAGGAATGTAGATTTTCGTTCGTGTTCATACGGTAGGCGCCAGCAGAGTTTTTCAGAAAAAAGTAGTATGGGCAGAAGGAAAATTTATATAGAGACAACGGAAGATTGACGAATATGATGTTGTCTGAGTTATTTTCAAGACCTAAAGGGAGGGAAAGAGATGAAAAGAAAAATAGTTGCAGTTTTAACAGCAGCTACGCTTGCAGTTGGTATGTTAGCCGGCTGTGGCGGCGGCGGAAGTGATTCCAGTTCCGGCGGATCTACGGATTCCAGTGGAACAACTTCTACAGATGACAGTTCAGGCGGAAGCGGAACAGCAGCATCTGAAGGTATTACTACAGAAGTAGGAACTCCTCGTTCCGAGACACTGATCGTTGAGTGTCAGTCCCCAACAGATGTACCTGGTCAGTTTAATAGCTACATGACAGGTACCCAGATGGGATTCGGTATTCATCAGCTGATGAGTGCTCATCTGTGGGAAATGGATACCGCAAATGGTGAACAGTGGGGCGAGATTGCTGATGGCATGCCTGAGTCCAATGATGATTTTACCGAGTGGACAGTAAAAGTTCGTCAGGGTATCAAATGGTCCGATGGTGAAGACGTAACAGCGGATGACGTTGTCTTTACTTTCAATATGATTAAAGAAAATGACGGAATCGGTGCTAGTGCAGCAACAAACCTGTACATTGATTCAGTAGAAAAAGTAGACGATTACACAGTTCTGTTTAAGATGAAAGAATCATTCCCGCGTTTCGTACAGAGATATGGTATCACTGTATGGGGAACTGATTACCGTATCGTTCCGGAACATATTTACTCAAAACAGTCCGATGTTACTACATTCAAGGATGAAGATCCTGTAGTGGCAGGTCCTTACACCGTAAAAGATTACGATAAGTTAGGTGACTGGGTGCTGTATGAACTGCGTGATGACTGGAAGGACAGCACACTTGGTGTTGCAGGACCCACTCAGTATGAGTACGCTGAAAATGCTACACCACCGAAATACGTATGGTTCCGTACATTCGCAGACTCTACCACAAAACAGATGGCTATGATCAACAACGAAGTTGACCTGCTGTGTGAAG
>OLNE01001427.1_pt1 | contig 17205 bp, 13 predicted proteins | sample 1672431 | NCBI WGS metagenome assembly OLNE01 (sample SAMEA3136685, study PRJEB25190) | human gut metagenome | reverse complement strand
AAATGACAGATATGGAAATTATGCTTGAACTGGGGATGAGCCGGGCAAGTTTTTACCGGAAGAAAAAAGTAGCTCTCCGGTATCTTGGATATTATTTTTTTGAAATCGTAGTGCCACAATCTGCAAACAAACGATATAAGCCGTCTTTTCCGGAAACGGAAGAGTAGATTTGAAAGAGCCTGGTGGAATCTCCCTTTTCCATCAGGCTTATCTGTTCGTGCAGGTGTATTGATGGAAAGACTGAAAGCCTATGATCCGGAGCTTCCAAAAGATATGGAGCCGATGGTGTATGTGAATTATTGTGAGAAAAGTGAGTTGGGGAATCCAAGATGTGCTAAAAACTCTCGAAAAATTTGAACTTTATACAAAACACATAAAAACCTTATAAAATAAGGCTTTAAGGAATTTGTCCATAAATTTGATATTTGAACAATATTCAGTTTTGAACAAAAGAATATTGTTCATTCTTTTTAAAGTAACATAGATTCTCAATTGTTCATTTTTATAAAGTAAGCAAAATGTTATATTGCCACGATTGTTTTTGCTGATATACCATATTATAATTAGTACGAATGAGTGCAATGGCTGATAGATGCTTTAAGGAGGACTCATTTCATGAAAAAAGTAATTCAGGTAGCAGTCAAAGAGCCGCAGTACGTCGTCAGCACGGATGTGGCGTTCGCACAGGTAGATGCGTGGTTTGGGCATACGGTGCGGGATCTGAAGCTGGATGTTATTTATCCGGAGCACACGGAAAAACGTCCATGTATCGTGTGGATCTGCGGAGGTGCGTGGCTGCAGATGAGTGTGAGCGCACATCTGGCATACCTCTGTGATCTGGCACGCGAGGGTTTTGTCGTGGCGAGCGTACAGTACCGCACGAGTAACGAGGCGGTATTCCCGGCACAGCTTGAGGATGTAAAGGCGGCGATCCGGTATCTGAAGGCACACAGTGAGCGCTATGGCATCGATCCGGAGCGCTTTGGTGTGATGGGAGAGTCAGCCGGAGGACATCTGACGGTTATGACAGCTCTGACCGGTGGCCATAAGGAATTTGACAAGGGGGATTACCTGGAGTACAGCAGTGCGGTGCAGGCAGCCTGCCCGTGGTATCTTCCGGCGGATATCAGCAAAATGCCGCGTCTTTCCGATGTGGAGATGATGGCTGCGCCGGAATCTCTGATGCTTGGAAAAAACGCGGCATTGCATGAAGAGGAGGCGATGAAGGCCTGCCCGATCAGCTATGTGACAAAGGATGCCCCGCCATTTTTACTGCTGCACGGCACCAATGATCATACGGTACCGTACACACAGGGCGAGGCGATGTATGAGGCGCTGACCAAAGCGGGCGCAGATGCGGATCTGATCGCCATCGAGGGCGCGGATCACGCAGATTTGCACTTTTTCCAGAGAGAAGTCTGGAAAATCATCGCAGATTTTTTTAAAGAAAAGCTCAACGTAAAGTAAATCCTGTTCCGTTTTCCGTGGCACTGCTGCCGCCGATCCATACGCGGAAGGCACCCGGCTCTGTGCCGTAGCTGCCGTCTGCCCGGTGGAAGGACAGCTCTGCCTCGGAAATCCGGAAGGAGACGGTCTGTGTCTCACCAGAAGTCAGGGTGATACGTGTAAAGCCTTTCAGCTCCCGAACCGGGCGAACCGTGCTCGCGGCAACATCCTGAATATAGAGCTGTACGACTTCCGTACCGGTGCATGCACCGGTATTTTTTAATTGTACGGATGCAGTGATGGAATCTTCGCTCGTCAGAGAATCGGAAGAAAGGCTCACATCAGAATAAGAGAACTCTGCATAGCTTAATCCGTATCCAAACGGGAAGAGCGGTGTGTTTGGCGTATCGGTGTATTTGGAGACAAAACGCTGTGGATCTGTTCCGGTCAGCGGACGCCCGGTAGAAAAATGGTTGTAGTAAATCGGAATCTGTCCCATATTCCGCGGAAATGTCATCGGAAGCTTTCCGGATGGATTTTTTGTACCGGTCAGAAGATCAAGGATCGCATGACCGCCCTCAGTACCCGGAAGCCATGCTTGGAGAATTGCAGCGGCATTACGGGAGAGCTCGTCAAGAAGCAGCGGGTGTCCGTTAAAGAGCACAACGGCGACATTTGGATTGACTGTCTTTACTGCGCAAAACAGCTCCATCTGATTCTCCGGAAGGGAAAGCTCAGTGCGTGAGGTCGCTTCGCCGGTCTGGAGGTAATGCTCTCCAAGACACAGAATGACGACATCAGCTGCCTCGCGGGCCAGCGCGCGATGTTCCGGACAGAGGATATAGCGGGCTTCTTTTTCCGGGTCGGCATCCTTATGCGGATGCTCAAAGAGACCGAGCTGATTTTTCAGCTGCAGGATGCGCAGGACACTCTCGTCGATCAGTGACTCCGGAATCGTGCCTTCTTTTACGAGCTTTGCAAGCTCCCCGGCATAGCAGCCGGTCATCATATCGATGTCGACACCGGCGAGCAGTGCTTTGTGTGCGGCATCTTTTTTATCGGAGGAAGCACCATGTGCGACTGTCTCAAGGATTGCAGCGTAGTCGGAGATCAGTACGCCGTCAAAGCCCATCTCCTCACGGAGCATCTGACGCATGAGCTTTTGGTTAATTGTGGCAGGGATGTCGTTGACGGTGTTGAAGCTTGTCATGACCATACCGGCTCCGGCTTTGATTCCGGCTTCATAGGAGGGCAGGTAATACTCACGGAACGTATGCTCTGAGACCTGTACGGTATTATATTCCCTTCCGGCCTCGGCACCGCCATATCCGGCAAAATGCTTGATACAGCCGCACACCTTCCCATCCTCTTTCATATCGTCGCCCTGAAAGCCATGGATCTGTGCCGCAGCAAAGCGGCTGTTCAGATATGGATCTTCGCCGGTGGACTCCATGACACGCCCCCAGCGCGGGTCGCGGACGAGGTCAACCATCGGAGAGAAGACAACGTGGATTCCTGCGGCAGATGTCTCGCGTGCGGCGACAGAAGCAGCCCTTTTGCTTATCTCCGGGTCAAAGGAAGCGCCTTGCGCGATCGGAGCCGGAAAAATCGTGCGGTAGCCGTGGATGACATCCATCATAAACAGAAGAGGGATATGATGCGGATGCCTGTTTATATAGGCATCCTGAATCTGCATCAGTGCTCTCGCAATCCTAGCTACTTTCATCGTATCATTTCAGCTGGCATCCTGCAAGTAAATCAAGCGGGCATTCGTATACTTTTATTAAGGGGCATATTGCAACGAAAAAAATGAATTTTTCGTTTATTCAATTCAGAAAATTCAAAAGAAATGAATATTCATAATAAAAAACGAAAGAATGAAAATGAACGTTCAAAAACCGGAATACGAAACAGAAAACGAAAACAGGTTAAAAGTGCACAAAAACAGGAGACGATATTGTACATAATTGTGCATTGATATCAGAAAAAGATTGTGTTATTCTGTAATCACAATAAATGTTGCAAAAAACAAGAAATGAAATGATTCAAAAGAACGGCACAAAATAACTCATTTCAACAAAACAAGCAACAGAAAAAAACAGGAGGATGAATATGAAAAAAGCAGTTTCAACAGCAACAGCAACAGCAATGGCACTGAGCATGATGGTTGGCCTTATGGGCGTGAACGTGAACGTGAACGCTTCTGCGTACGAGGCAGGAAGCTACGATGGGGTTTCCATCACAATGCTGAACACAAAGAGTGAGCTCCAGGATTACCTGGTAGATGCAGCAGCAGAGTGGGGCGAGCTGACCGGAGCATCACTGGATGTTTATACGATCAGCGACAGCGGTTCACCGTCTCAGGAGATCGCAGCCAGATATGCAGCGAACAATGCACCGACCCTGATCATGGGCGATGTACAGGACGTAACTGATATCTGCGAGGAGTATGGTGCAGACTTAAGCAATGAGTCTTGGGCAGCAAACGGTGGTGAGACCTACGGTGTATCTGTAGATGGCAAGCTTTACAGCTTCCCGTTTTGCATTGAGGGCCGTGGCCTGATTTACAATAAGACCGCGATCGAAGAGACCCTCGGCGAAGAGTGGGATCCGTCTTCTGTAACGAACATGGATGATCTGGCAGTTCTGCTGGAGAAGCTCGTTAAGAACGGCATGGAGTATCCGGTAGCACTGAACATGGAGGACTATGCTCTTGGAGGACATTACCTCACACAGGTATATGAGGAGCAGGACAGCACGATGGAGACAACTTCCAAGTTCATCGATGACCTGAAGGCTGGTAACGTAGATTTGATGTCCAACCAGAGATTCACAGCTCTGATGGATACCTTCGATCTTCTGGCTCAGTACAATATCAATAAGGATGACCCGCTCGCAGCGGACTACGCTACGAACTGCGCAGACCTGGCAGAAGGCGAAGTAGCTTTTTATTTCAATGGTAACTGGGCATGGGCAGAGATTTCTTCCTATATTGAAGACGGCACAGAGATCGGTATCATGCCGGTAATGCAGAATGAGACCTCTGAGAACGAAGCAGTAAACAGCTCCATCTGCGGCAGCGCAACGAAGCAGGTCATGATCGACAAGGAGTGCAATGATGAGCAGCAGCAGGCAGCAGCGAAGGATTTCCTGAACTGGCTTGTTGAGTCTGAGGAAGGCCAGAGCGTTCTGATCGAGCAGTGCTCCCTGATCCCGGCATTCACGAATATCGACAAGGATGTTACCAACATGCTGGCACAGAGCGTTCAGAACTACGTGAAGGAAGGCAAAGTCATCAACGTACCGTACTCCTACCCGGGAGATCACTGGCAGACCGTTGGTGCTTACATGCAGAAGTACTTCGCAGGTGAGACCGACCGCGCTACCTTCGCAACGGAGATTCAGGATTACTGGACCGGACTTGCAAAATAATTCCGAACCGATTCAATGGACATACAGAGCTTGAACGGCTGATGATAGCTGCTGTCGGCGGTGGCGGCAGCTATTCTTCGATTAAGAGAGGGAATTATGAATAAAAAAAATGAGTCTTTAAAAAATACGGGACTGTTTCTGGCCTTTGCAGGACCGGCAGTCTTTGCCTTCATGGCAGTAGTTATTATCCCGTTTTTATACGGATTTTATCTGACCTTTACGAGCTGGGACGGCCTTTCCAAGTCAAAGCCGTTTGTAGGACTTGCGAATTACGCTGAGCTATTTAAGGATACCGGCTTCTGGCAGGCACTCGGACTGACATTGATCTATGTGGTTGTGTCCGTGGTTCTGGTCAATGTCGTAGCATTTCTTCTGGCACTGCTGGTTACCGGAAAGCTCCGTGGCAAAAAGTTCTTCCGTGCAGGCTTCTTCGTTCCGAACCTGATCGGAGGAATCGTACTTGGCTACATCTGGCAGTTCATTTTCAAGACCATTCTGGTTTATATCGGTAAGAACGCAGGCATCGGATTTTTATCCAAGTCCTGGCTGTCCTCCCCGGTACCCGCATTTATCGCACTGATCATCGTAACGGTATGGCAGCTGTCCGGTTACATGATGCTGATCTACATCGCAGGACTGACAAGTGTATCTGCCGACCTGCGCGAGGCTGCCAAGATCGACGGATGTACGGAGAGCCAGGTGACAAGAAACATTGTCATCCCGCTGATGCGTTCCTCCTTTACGATCTGTCTGTTCCTGACAATTACCCGCTGCTTCATGGTTTACGATCTGAACCTTGCCCTGACTGAGGGCGGCCCGTTCGGTTCTACCGTTATGGCGGCAATGTACGTATACAACAAGGCATTTGTGACAAAGTCCTACGGACCGGGTCAGACCGAGGCGGTCATTCTGTTCCTGTTTACGGCGATTATTGCAGTTTCTCAGGCTGTTATGAATAAGCGGAAGGAGGTAGAAGCGTAATGGATGAGGGAAGAAGTGTAGAATCCAGCAAAATAAGACCGATTATCCGTACGGTGGTTGCGGTATTGCTGTTCCTGTTTTATATGTTTCCGTTTTTCATGATCGTGCTGAACTCCTTTAAGGATAAGCGTGATATTACAAAGCTGCCGCTCAGCTTCGGCGGCAAGAAGGGATTCACGATTGACAACTACATCACAGCTTTCCAGAGACTGGATTTCTTGAATGTATTTAAGAACTCCTTTCTAGTAACAGGTATCAGTGTCCTTCTGATCATTCTGTTTTCTTCCATGTGCGCTTACATCTTTGTAAGAAAAGACTGGAAGATCAATAAACTCCTGTTCCTTTTGATGATGTTTTCGATGGTCATTCCGTTCCAGGTAGTCATGATCCCGCTGATCTCCATTTACGGCGGCATGTTCCATCTGCTGAATCACAGATATACGCTGATTTTCATGCATCTGGGCTTTTCTGTCTCAATGGCGGTATTCATGTATCATGGCTTTATCAAGGAAAGTGTTCCTCTGGCACTGGAGGAGGCGGCGCACATTGATGGTGCAGGCCCGTTCCGGACATATTTCTCCATCGTATTTCCACTGCTGAAGGCGCCGACGGCGACACTGGTCATCCTGTATGTCCTGTCTTTGTGGAACGATTACCTGCTGCCGAGCCTGATACTGACCGACAAGAAGGTACATACCCTTCCGGTAGCGATGTCGCTGTTCCAGGGTACTTATTCAAATCAGATGGATCTGCTTCTGGCAGGCCTTGTGATGTCGATTATTCCGATTATTATCTTATATGTCGTGCTGCAGAAGTATATTATTGCAGGTGTTGTTGCAGGAGCAGTAAAATCCTGATGAATGTATAAGCAAGAAAAAGGGCAATGCAGCAATTTAGTAAAAATGCATTGCCCTTTTCTGCATACAGCAAAGCTGTTTATTTGGCAGAGATAATACGAAGATGCAAGGAGAAAAACGCATGAATCAGCGGGTTTTAATTGAAAAAAATTATCTTCGGATACCGATCAGAAAAGATGCAGTCGAAAAAAATGTGTGGCTTTACCAGGAACTGACCGCAGTGCTGCAGTTCCAGGCGGGCCTTTTTGTGGATTATGGATCCGGGGCACCGGATTTTTATGCGGAGCTTCCGGTAGAACGATGGAAGGGTTCGGTACTGACGCTTGTGCATGAGGAGGACCGGCCGGTTCCGTTTCTGCAGTCGGATGAGCTCCTGCCAAATACAGAGCCATTTCAGCCATGGATTCATTTTGCACCGAAAAGCGGATGGATGAATGATGTCTGCGGAGCGTGCTGGTATCAGGGAAGCTATCATCTGTATTTTCAGCACAATCCGTTTGGTGTTCAGTGGAACAATATGAGCTGGGGGCATGCAGTGAGCAGCGATCTGCTGCACTGGCAGCAGCTGGAGGAGGCACTGCTCCCGGAGGCAGACGGACCGGCTTTTACCGGAAGTGCCATTTTGTATGAGGGTGAGCTCCCGGAAGTGCCGGAGGATGCACTGGTGGTCTATTATACCTGTGCCGGAAATCGCAGCGTATGGAGCCGCGGGAAGAAGATGTGTCAGAAAATCGCGTGGAGCGAGGATGGAACACATTTTCAGACACTGGGTGAGATACTGCCAAATCAGATTTTTGAAAACCGGGATCCAAAGGTATACAGGTTTGGACAAAAGCACTGGTTTATGGTATTATTTCTCGATGGGCATGAATTCGGAATTTTTGTCTCGGATAATATGAAGGACTGGAGGCAGACGCAGAGTCTGGTGATTCCGGAGGCATGGGAATGTCCGGATCTTGTCCGGCTGAGAGTACAAAGTACCGGTGAAGAAAAATGGCTGTTCTGGACACCGGACGGATTTTACCTGGTGGGAGAATTTGACGGCATGCAGTTCACCGCGACACAGCCGGGAAGAAGATTTTACGGAAGCGAGAAGGTCTATGCGGCACAGACGGTCGCCAATCTGGATGGACGTGTCCTCCAGATTCCGTTTTTGCGCGGACATACGCAGCCGTATTACAATCATCGCGGCCTGATGGGCGCTCCGAGAGAAATGCAGCTTCAAAAAGACGGCGGTGAATATGTCTTATCCGAACCGCTGTGCCGGGAGCTGCAGCAGCAGAAGATTCCGTTGTGGCGGCGGACGGTTCAGAAGGAACCGATGGAATTTTGCTGGGAAGAGGACGGGGCGATGCTGCTGCAGCTGACTTTTTCCGAGGATACGTCTTTCGCACTGTGGATCTGCGGCGAACGGATTGAATGGGATGCCGAAAAGAAAAAGCTGGCATTTACCTTTATGAACCGTCTTGACATCCTGGAAATCAGAAATATGACGATTCTGGCAGACCGTGGTGTGCTGGAGATCGCAGTTAATGAAGATACAGCCTGCTATTATGTCCCGGGAAACGGGGAACTTGTGAAAAGTATTGAACTTTCCGGTGAGATGGAAGCAGAGCTGTTCCTGATTCGGTAAGAACCTTGCCCACATCTGTGTGAAGGCAGAGTAAGCATTTCCTGATTCAGATGTGCGCAGTGCTGAGCAGTTGGCAGGGAGGATGCTCCCGCTTTGCCAACGGGGATAGAATGGAGATTACTATGTTAGATAAAGCTTTAATTACAAGAGCAGATGATTTTGGGTCCAGCCATTCGGCGAACCAGGCGATTTATGAAGTGTCGAAAAAAGGAATTGTAAAAAATGTATCCGTGATGGCATGTGCACCATATCTGGAGGAGGCAGCGGAAATGCTTGCATCCAGTAAGGATGTCACGTTTGGTATGCACAGTGTGATTAACGCAGAATGGGATCGGGTCGTATGGGGACCGGTAGCGCCGAAGGAGAAAGTGAAAAGTCTGATCGATCACCGGGGCGTTTTTTACCAGGACGTGTTGGAGCTGGCAGCGGCAAAGCCGGATCTGGATGAGATTATTACCGAATACAAGTATCAGCTGGAGCGGCTGCGCAAGGTGGGTTTCCCGATTGCGTATATTGATTCTCATATGATGCCGGAGGGAGACATTCCGGGACTGGCAGAAAAATTTGACCGGTGGGTGGAGGAAGAGGGGCTGATCAACCACCGCTATTACAACCGGATGCTTCCGGATAGCGATAAGTTTTCTCATGACCGGACGCTGTTCGAAAAAGAGATCCGAAAGCTGGAGGGCCAGTACAAGCTGGTGCTGCATCCGGCAAAGACCTCAGATGAGATGAAGATGACCGGAAATCACAATTATTCCGGGGAATTTATTGCGTGGGAACGGGAGGATGACTATGAGTTTTATAATGATCCGACGGTTCTTAGCTTTTTACAGGAGCAGGGGGTAAAGCTTTTGAGCTACAAGGATGCAGAGCCTGCAAAAGAGCCATATAATTTCAGCTTGTGGAGAAAATAGCGTGAGGAACGTTTATGGATATTACAGTGAGTGAGAAGTATCTCTGGTTTCCGGTGGATATGTCCGGAGAAATGGTCTGGGTGTCGGTATATGACGGGGATCAGAAAATCCAGGAGATGAAAGTTTCCCTCGGAAAAGAGCATATTGATTTTTACGGGGTATGGAAGGCGACGGAGTATCTTGGAAAAGAGCTTCGGATTGTCAGTGAAAAGGGCGAGGAGTATCTGGATGGCGTTGATATCCGCCAGGAGAAGACGCGTCCGCAGAATGATTATCCGTACCGCCCGCGGTTGCATTACACACCGGCATACGGCTGGGTGAACGATCCGAACGGACTGGTATATGTGGATGGCGTTTATCATATGTTCCATCAGTATAATCCGTATTCGACGGAATGGCAGAATATGTCCTGGGGACATGCCACCAGTACGGACCTTATGCACTGGGAAGAGCAGGAGGTGGCAAGCACGCCGGATGAGTACGGCACGATGTATTCGGGCTGTGCGATGGTTGATGAAAAAAATACAGCCGGTTACGGAAAGGATGCACTGCTGTTTTTCTATACAGCGGCAGGAGGGATGAACGAGTGGTCGAAGGAAGCAGGCAATCTCTTCACACAGAAGCTGATGTGGTCAACGGACGGAGCGAAAACCATTCATAAGCGTGACGAAGAGCTGGTTCCGTGGATTGTCGGGGAAAACCGCGACCCGAAGGTATTTTGGCATGCGGAATCAAACGCCTATGTGATGATTATGTACCTGGAGGAAAATGATTTTCTGATCCTGCGCTCTGCCGATTTACTTCACTGGGAGCAGACGCAGAAGATGATGGTACCAGGGATGTGGGAATGTCCGCTTCTGATCGAGGTTCCGGTAGAGGGGACAGATAAGAAGGAATGGGTATTCTGGTCTGCGGACGGTTATTATCAGATCGGCAGCTTTGACGGCTATACCTTCCAGACGAAGACGGAGCGGAAGATGGCCTATTTCAGCAGACGGGCCTATGCCGCACAGAATTTTGTAAATGTTGGAGAGAGAGTATTACTCGTTCCGTGGGTGCGGCTGGATAATGCAAACGGCTGGTATCGCGGCGCAATGGGAATTCCGCAGGAAATCTGCCTGAAGGACGGAGCGGACGGATTGCAGCTGGCATTTTCCATGGCAGAGGAGCTGCATGCTCTGCGCGGCAGCTGGGAGGTGCTTCCGCAAAATGAGACCATTTTCATTGCAGGAGAAGCAAGGGAGGTTGTGCTTAGCTGGAATGCCGGAATGACAGGAACGGAGCTTCTTGAGATCGGAGAGACGACGATCCGGGTAGATTTTACACATGGAGAGCTCTGGGTGGACACCGATCGGAAGCATGAGCTGGATGGAGAGCTGCGCGGTGTGTTTGATCCAGCGAAGCCGCTTGATATGACAGTTGTGATCGACCAGGAGATGCTGGATATCCTGGCGGACGGCGGACGGCTTTGCGGCACCATTGAGACCGAGGAAAATGTACTTGGAAAAACGCTTAAGCTGCGCGGAGATGCGGCTCCAGGAGCTGCAAAGTGGTGCGTATTGAAATAAAGGCGCCAAAGAACAAATAGTTGAACAGATAAAAAATTCGAATACCGGAAAAGAAGTGAGGACATACAGGGATGGCAACAATCAAAGATGTGGCGATGGATGCAGGTGTATCGGTAGGAACGGTATCCAATGTCATTAATGGCGGAAATGTAAGTGAAGAGCGGAGGCAGCGGGTCGAGCAGTCGATTCAGAAGCTTGGCTATCAGGTGAATGGGATTGCCCGGAAGATGCGTACACAGCGCACCGACTATGTCGTCGTCATTTTGCCTGATATTACCAATCCGTTTTACAGCCTGCTGCTGCAGGGGCTTGAGCATGCACTTTCTGCCTATGATAAACAGCCACTGCTGTGTATTTCAGACGGCGAGAAAGAGAAAGAGATCAAATATATCGAAATGGCCAGAACCAACAAGGTCGACGGTATCATTGGTGTTACGTTCAGTGATGTGGAGGAATATCTGGATGATACACTGGCATTTGTGTCGATTGAGCGTCGTTTTTCAAAAAATATCCCGTGTGTATCCGGAGATAATTATCTGGGCGGACGTATGGCAGCAGAGAATCTGGTTCGGCGAGGTGCGACGAATCTGTTGCTTGTGCAGACCATTATGTCAGTGGACAATGAGGTGCGAAAGCGCAGACTTGGCTTTGAAGGGTATTGTGAAGAAAACGAGATTCCATATGCAAGCATTACGTTTTCCGAGAAGCAGGTACCGTCCGTGTACTCATCCTTTTCTGCACGCAGCCTGATCGGAAGTGTATTGCAGGCACATATGAATAATCAGATGACGGAAAATGGAAGGCCGAACGGAATTTTTGCAGGTACAGATCATCTGGCGATCGTCATTCAGGAGGAGCTGGAGCAGATGGGCCTGCGTGTCCCGGAGGATGTGCAGGTGATTGGTTATGACGGGCTGCGCTGGATGAATACCGGACAGCCATTTGTGTCGAGTATTTATCAGGATACCGGGATAATCGCAAAGACAAGTGTTGATTGTCTGATGCGGCTTCTGAATGGAGAAGCGGTGGAGGATATTGTGGATCTGCCGATTGTCTTTCAGGACGGCGGGACGACGCTTCCACTGCCAGAGACTGATATAAAGGAGAAACAGGGCATCATGCTTCCGATTCTGGAGGGAGAGGATAGAAGATGAAAAGAACGAGAAAAAAGACAACAAAGCAGGAGACATTACAGCAGCCGACCGTGGCGATCACGATGACAGCTGAGGATAAGGCGGCAGCTGAGAAGGTGGCTGCACTGCGCGAGGCAGAGGCAGCCCAAAAAGCACGCGAGGATGCAATCGAAGCGACGTACCGGAAGCGGTTTGACCGGCACTTTGAGGAGCTGCGCTGGCTGTATATGGAGCTTTATGGCAACAGCTCCATGTTTGCAGAGCTGTGCGACAATATGAAACGCTTCTACATGGAGCGAAATACCGATCTGCGTGCATCTGATGCGAGCAGAGAGAAACGCCCGGACTGGTACAAGCAGAATGACATGATGGGCATGATGTTCTACATCGACAATTTTGCAGGCAATATGAAGGGCGTGCAGAAGAAGCTGGATTATATAGAACAGTGTGGCGTCAACTACATTCATCTGATGCCGTTTCTGGATACTCCGGAGGGGCGCTCCGATGGTGGCTATGCAGTATCAGACTTCCGCAAGGTACAGGAAAAGCTTGGCACAATGGAGGATCTGGAGCATCTGACCGCAGCTTGCCATGAGAAGGACATTAATGTCTGCATGGATTTTGTCATGAATCACACCTCAGAGGATCACGAGTGGGCGAAGCGTGCGCGTCAGGGAGATGGCGAGTATATGGGCCGTTATTTCTTCTTTGACAACTGGGATATTCCGGCAAAATATGAACAGACGGTTCCTCAGGTATTTCCGACGACAGCACCGGGCAACTTTACCTGGCTTCCGGATGCCGGACATTTTGTCATGACCTCCTTCTATCCGTATCAGTGGGATCTGAACTACCGCAATCCGCGCGTGTTCAATGAGATGATGTACAATTTCCTCTTCCTTGCAAATAAGGGAATCGACATTGTCCGGATCGATGCGGTGCCATATATATGGAAGGAACTCGGTACGACCTGCCGGAATCTTCAGCAGGTGCATACGATTGTGCGCATGATGCGTATGATCGGTGAGATCGTCTGCCCGGGTATTCTGCTGCTCGGTGAGGTAGTCATGGAGCCGGAGAAGGTCGTTCCGTATTTCGGCACAGTCGAGAAGCCGGAATGCCACATGCTCTACAATGTGACGACGATGGCTACGACCTGGCATACCGTAGCGACACGTGATGTGAGCCTTTTAAAGAAGCAGCTGGATATCGTGGACAGTCTGCCAAAGGATTATGTATTTCTGAATTACCTGCGTTGCCACGATGATATCGGCTGGGGACTGGATTATGCGACACTGGAGCAGGAGGGCATGATGGAGCGCTCCCACAAGCAGTATCTGAATGACTATTTCCAGGGCTATGCAGGAAACAGCACGAGCCGAGGTGAGCTGTACAATGCCGATCCGGTGACCGGAGATGCGCGGTTCTGCGGAACGACCGCTTCCATGTGTGGAATCGAAAAAGCCGGTTTTGAGCAGGATCCGGCCGCGATGGATCTGGCAATCCGCAAGGATCTGATGCTGCATGCGTATATGTTTATGCAGTCCGGTATTCCGGTACTCTACAGCGGAGACGAGATCGCACAGGTCAACGATTATACCTACAAGGATGATCCGAACAAGGTGGCAGATTCCCGTTACATTCACCGTGGCGTGATGCACTGGGATCTGGCAGAAAAGAGAAACGATCTGTCTACCGTAGAAGGGAAAATGTTCCTTGGCCTGCAAAAGCTGGAGCAGATCCGCAAGGAAGAGAAGGCGTTTGTCTCCTATGCAGATACATGGACAGTCGAGACGTGGGAAAAGGGTGTACTCTGTATCGGAAGATTTTATGACGGAGAGAAAATTTACGGTCTGTTTAATTTCAGTGAGTATGACAAGACGGCATGGATCAATGGAAATGACGGTCTGTATGTCGACCTGATCTCTGGACAGAAGATGAAGGCATGCGGGGTTAATATTCCGGCGTTTGGTTACTATTATCTGAAAAAGCTGTAAAAAAGTAAATTGTAGGAGGAAAAAGAAATGAATGGATTTGGTGGTATTTCAGATCTGACGACAGCAAAAAGAGGCAGAAGCCGTTCTGTCAATGCAGAAAATCCGACAGGCGAAAAAGGAAAGGGCGGGATGGCACCCAGCAATCTGGGACCTTCCAGAAAAGGTTCTCCGTGTCTGCGAAACCTTGCTTCCGGAAGCGTGACAACGCTGGCAGATATCAAAGGGCCGGGCGTGATCAATCATATCTGGATCACGGTAGCAGATCAGACGGAAAAGGACTATTATGTTCTGCGCGATCTGGTGCTGCGGATGTACTGGGATGATGAGGAGACACCTTCTGTGGAGAGCCCGCTCGGGGACTTCTTCTGCTGCGGCTTTGCCAGGGACTGTATCGTCAATTCCCTTCCGATCTGCGTGGTTCCGGCGAGAGGTTTTAACTGCTATTTTCAGATGCCGTTCGGAAAGCGGGCAAGGATCACACTGGAAAATCAGCACGAGACAGAGCTGGAGTGCTTCTTTTATCAGGTTGATTATCTGGAGCTGGATGAGCAGCCGGAGGATACCTTATACTTCCATGCACAGTGGCGCAGGGAGAAGCTGACGCAGCTGCAGAAGGATTATACGATTCTGGATGGCGTGAAGGGACGCGGACATTATGTCGGCACGTATATTGCCCATACATCACTGGAGCGTTACTGGTATGGCGAAGGTGAGATGAAGTTCTATATTGACGGAGATGAGGAATATCCGACGATCTGTGGAACCGGGATGGAGGACTATTTCGGCGGCTCCTGGAGCTTTGCAAAGCAGGTGGACGGGAAGACGGTGGAGCAGAATTACAATACGCCGTTCCTCGGATATCCGTATTATTCCACACACGATGAGCGGGCCTGGAGTGCGTATCATAATGATGATACACTTCCGCAGCGTGGCTTTTATCGCTGGCATATTCTGGATCCGATTCTGTTTGAGGAGGATCTGCGCGTGACGCTTCAGCAGATCGGAGGCTGCCATAAGGGAAATTTTGAACGGCAGGACGATGTGGCAAGCGTGGCTTACTGGTATCAGAGCGAGCCACATCAGGCGTTTGCTCCGCTTTTGAAAAAGGAAGAGCGCTGGCCGAGATGAGTATGGAAGCACATTTTCTTCATTTTGGCTTGACAAAATAGTGCGTTTCCGCTAAGATAGCAGGTATGTAACCTGACTTCCGTCGTTTCTCTCAAAACCTAGTACTCAGTTATCAATTAGCATGGTGAACTCAAAGATATTTTCGATCTCTTTTTCTGTCAGATACAGTGCATCGAGATTGGTTAAGCCGATAAGGTTTTTGATTTTTTCATTAACACTTTGGTTCTGAGAAATATTGATATAGGTTCCATCGCCTTTGTCAATAACCCTGAAGTCACGCATAAAATTTACAAGATCATAGGAATTGATTTTATTTTTGAAACATTTGATTTCCAGAATCTTTAAAAGAAACAAACTAAGGTAGCAGATTAAAAAATGCCCATAGATTGTTTCTTTTTTTTGCACATAAACAGGCCGGGCATCCAGATAAGATTTGGTTATACGGAAGGACTCTTCTATTTTCCAGAGGTTGTGATACGTGTGGTATACCTGTGAGGGTTCCATATCTAATTCAGATGTTACCAGGAGATTATACCCTGCGTATTTCAGATCCTCGTCAATCTTTGCCTGGTTGATTTCAATTACCGGTTTTTTACTTTTTCCATCTTTATCTGTATTTGTGATCTGTATGTATTTAACGGAATCTCCCAGATCCTCCCGTGCCATTTTTTTATAAGTGGTATAGTTGGTAGCTTTGTCAACCATTTTCATGATTTCAGCTTTTTGCTTCTGGGCAAGGGAAGGGTTATAGGAAACGATGCGTTTTTCTTTTACACGGAAAGAGATTACTTTTTCTTCACCGGTTTCGGGATTCAATTCCTTGAATTTATAAGAAAAAGTATCTACACAGGATTTTAAGCGGAATAGAAGTTTCCCGTTTTTATCCCGGTAATCCGTATAGACATTGGCATCATTTTCAAGAAGCAGCCATTGTTTTTCTTTTTCACTCAGTCCTTTTCCATGGACAGATTTTGAAAAAATGTATCCGTCCCTGGCTTCTATGACAGCAGCATAAATGTTCCTTGCACAGTTTAACCCTTTATCTGCAACCTGTACGGTTTTCCCGGTAACTTTATAACGCTCCTTCATTTCCTGTATGATTTTTCGGATGTACGGTTTCTCTGACTCATTTCCGGGATACATCTGCATGGCAAGCGGAACCAGGTCTGCATCCAGAAGCAGTGCCTGGCCAATGATCGGTTCATGCCTGTTTTCTTTGGAAGGCCCCTTTTGTTTATCTTCCTTTGGGAGGTCAATTTCAAAATAGTAGTTAGTGCAGTCAAAAAAAACACTGCTGAAATCCCGCCTGTAATGCTCTTCATAGCAGTGGTTGAACAGTTCAATATATTTTTTATAGGATTCCCCGATGAAAGCACAGCCATCATAAACCTGATCCTCGGAAATAGGAACGCTATGGTAAAGACGCGGGAAGACCGTAGATACTGTTTTGGATTTTGAACAGGGATAAAGGATCCGTGCATAGATCAGCTGTGCAATCATATCATAAAGGTTAAACTGGAACCGTTTTTGTAACGCAAGGATATCGACGGTCTCTTTTACGTTCAGTTCTGAAAGAAGAGAATCGACAAGGAAGTAACCAATGTTTTTTTCAAGCTGTGTGGCAAAGACCCGGGGACGGGTTTCATCGGCAACCGAGGCCGCGTGTTCCTTGTTTTTTTCCGCCACGTATTTTTGGTAATAAGAAACAGGGTCTGGGATCTCATCGGAGATAAGCTCTGAGACGTAACCAAAGCTTTCAATATTTCTTGAACGGGGCTGCTTTTTTTCTTTATCCCAGAAACTTTCATACATCTGGAGATAGAGCCCTTTTTTCTTTTTATCCTGCCGTAAATAGTATGCCATATGCCCCTCCTGATAGAGTACTATGTAGTACTATTATTATACAACATACCGAAAAAAATTTTCAATAAAAAAATGCCCTGTAAGGACATTAAATTTTCCAGTAAAATCAAGCCTTTTAAGATATTTGAGCAATCTGAAATGCATTGGAAGAATTGAAAACGTCGGAACTTTCATAGTACTACGACGGAAGACGGGATTTTACCATGTTTTGTACTTAAAATGTACTTGTATTATGAACTTATTTTGTACT
>OLNE01001426.1_pt1 | contig 17206 bp, 11 predicted proteins | sample 1672431 | NCBI WGS metagenome assembly OLNE01 (sample SAMEA3136685, study PRJEB25190) | human gut metagenome | reverse complement strand
GTGCAACCACGGCGAGCAGTGCCAGGGAGCATGCGTGCTGGGACGCAAGGGCTCCCCTGTGCAGTTCTGGGCCATCGAGAGCTACGTGTCCGACGCATACCTCGACCGTATGCGACTCCAGGCCCCGCCGTCTTGCGGCAAGAAGGTCGCCGTCATCGGCAGCGGACCTGCCGGCATTGTGGCGGCGTTCATGCTGGGCAAGGCCGGATGCGACGTCACCGTGTTCGAGCAGCGCTCTGAGGTGGGCGGCGTGATGCGCTACGGCATCCCGGACTTTCGCCTGCCGCGCTCGGCGGTAAGGCGTTTTCGCACCGCGCTCGAGGACCTCAGCGTCAAGATCCGCCCCAACACGGCAATCGGCGAGGCACTGCTTATCGAGGACCTCTTCCGCGATGGGTACGATTCCGTCTTTGTGGGCACGGGCACCTGGCGCGCCAAGACGCTCGGCATCCCCGGCGAGACGCGCGGCAACGTACACTTTGGTCTCGACTACCTTGTGAGCCCGGACTCCTATGAGATTGGCGAGGATGTGGCCGTTATCGGCGTGGGCAACACCGCCATGGACGTGGCACGCACGGCATTTCGCCACGGCGCCAGGCGCGTGACGCTCTACGCGCGCTCCAAGCACGTCTCGGCCAGCTCAGACGAGGTGGAATATGCCCAGCTCGATGGTGCGGACATCGTATACGGCAAGGCAGTGTGCGCCATCAATGAGACTGGCCCCGTCTTCAGGACGGCACTGTTCGACGCCGACGACAAAGTGGTCGGCTACGAGGAGGAGCTCGACCAGGTGGCATGCGACACGGTGATCATCGCCGCCTCGCAAAAGCCGCTGAGCAAGCTCGTGTCCACCACCAAGGGCCTCACCTGCGACGAGCGAGGTCTTCTGTGCGTCGACGAGCAGGGACAGACGAGCGTGGAGGGCGTGTTTGCGGCAGGCGACGTGGTAACGGGGCCCAAAACCGTGGTGCATACGGTGGAGGCGACGAAGCGCGCCGTGGAAGGAATGCTCGCGTATATGGGAGTTGAGGAGTAGAGAACCGAAGGCACTCCGGCGCCGGGCCTTTTCTGCTAAAAGCTCGATATCTGCACTACGAAAAAGGCTGCCGTGCGAGGTGAATCGCACGGCAGCCTTTGTTGGTTCGGACAGGGACGGGGCCCGTGCGCCTCGATGGTGCGGGGCGAGTTCGCCCTCATGCATCCCGAAGGCTGAACGTTCCAGGGAGTCCGAGCGCGGGCTCCCCGGATGGATACTTAAAGCCGCTCGTTGCGCTTGCGCGAGCGCAGGCCCAGGAAGAGACCGGTCGCGGCAAGCGTGGCACCGGCAGCGGCGGTCAGGGCCATGGCCTCGACAGGCGACTGCTTGCTCACGTGCCGCTTCAAACACCGGTACTGGTCGCTTTTGCGCTCACCGGGGTTTAACGACATGAAAAAATCCTGCATCGGTTCAGAAAAGACCATACGACCGACACGGGTACAACAAATATTAGATTGTGAATGTGCTACGTGTGAATTAAGCGCGTCCGGCAATGCGGGCAGCGGCGGCAGACAGCACGCAGATGCAGGTGCGCTGCAACAGGCAAGTAAAATTGAACGCCTTACCGCTTATCGGCCAGCGGGTCGAGGAGCTCAACTATCTCGGATCGAGAATGCACGCCCGTCTTGTCGTAAATATGGCGCACGTGCGTCTTCACCGTGGAAGGCGACAAATAGAGCTTCTCCTGGATGTATTTGAGCGTGTGGCCGGTGGCCCAGAGACGGAAAACCTCGGTCTCGCGGGCAGACAGCATATAAGACGAGGCAAGCTCGCCGATGCGCTCGTCAAGCGAGGGCTGCGCCGCCTGCGCAACAACGGGGTCTTCAGCCCTAGACGGGCGCGGCCCATCGCATGGGGAGCCTGCCTGAACCTGCGCAGTACCCTCCCCGCCATCAGATGCCGGGGCCACGTCGGAAATATCGGGATACTTGCCCATCTCGCCTGTAAAGAGAAACGCCGCCGCCCCCACGAGCAGTGCGACAACCACAATGAGCAGAACGCCTTGATTTACGAAGCCAAACACGCTCAGTACACCCGCAAGGCCCTCACCAATGTGCCCCGCCAAGCAACCTGCGGCGTACACGAGCGCGGCTGGAGCCGTACCACGAGCGCGCGCGAGAAGTGCCAATTCGGCCATGAGCGCCCATGCAACGATTTTCACTCCCACAAAGGTGATGACAACGGCAATCTGCGCGCCTTCGGCCCATTCGGAAAGCAGGAATGCGGCAAGCACCTGGCCCACCATGAGTATCTTGTAGAGGCTCGTGAGCGCGACGCGGCCATGCAGCAAGATACACGTAACCATGACGACCACGCTCGTGAGCACGGCCGCAATGGCAGTCTGCCAGGTAAAATAATCAAGTGGGGCACCGGACTGGGCAAGCGTGGACCCAATGGCGAAATATGTGATGCCGATTGCCGCAAGCACACGCGCAGGAATGGCCTCTAGCGTCACGCTTACCAGCTTCGCCAGCGGCACAGGCATACCCTTGGCGGGCCCATCCGACGCCGGGGAGCGCACAGGCTGCACCACGAGAACGAACACGGCCAGGGGCAACAACGTCTCCACGACGCATACAATCTGCAAGCCCATTTCTACCACAACCGTGCTTCCCAGATAGGCAAGCATATATGAAACCGAGGCGTAGACCACCGCGCGCCCGGCGCTTATCTCAGCGTAAACTTCACCGCACGCCACCAATAAAAATGCAAAGGCAACCGAGAACACAGCCGTGGGCACCCAGTCGATGGATTCAGGTAGCCATGCCACCCCGGAAAAATGCAAGAACGACCCCGCACTCGAAAGCAACGCGCACACGCCCAGAAGGGCGACGCGACAGCGCATCGGGGAAGCTGTGCACGAGCGAGCGACCAACCAAGCAGCCGCAAAACCCACCACGCTGAACGCCATGGAGGCCATGCGCGAGGCAAAGGGAGCGCTCAAAAGAACGCTGCCCGACCCATCGAGAAACAAGATGTTGCCCCACAGGGTGCACAGGGCAAGCGCCAGCGCACGGCCGAGATGCGATGTTTCGTTTGCACCCTCTTGCATTCTTTGCCCTCCCCTTAGTGCGTCTATCACCGAGACAGAAAGAGTACTCGCAGGTAGAAGATTGTAATCGACCCTCAGGGTCGATGCGGCGCTCAAGAAGCCCCAATGGGTGAACATCCGCTCTTTCTCACATCATCGCCCATCGAACCCGATAAGAGAACCCGGCCTGCGCCTACAGTCACAAACGTTCAGCGGCGGCAAGCCACACAGTAGGCCGCACGCACAGCCTAAGGGGCGCACGCAATCGTGCGGCCTCACACTTTCTGAGGAAAGGAACCACCATGAGCAACGTCTCTCGCAGGTCGTTCGTCAAAGGCGCAGGTCTGACCGGTGCCGCCGTCGCCGCCAGCGCCGCCCTGACTGGTGTCGCCGTCGCCGACGAGGCCGCCGAGGCCGAGGTCACCTCCGCCCCCGATTACAGCTCCTGGCTGCCCGCGGAGCCCGAGATCTCCGAGGACATGGTGGAGGAAGAGGTCGAGGCCGACGTCATCGTCGTGGGCGTGGGCGACTCCGGTTGCTGCGCCATCCGCGCCGCCGCTGAGGAGGGCGCGACCGTCCTGGCCTTTGAGAAGTCCGAGACCAAGAACACCACCGGCCAGGGCTGCGCCGTCGTGGGCGGCAAGGTGCAGGAGACCTGGGGCCGCGGCGACGGCTTCATGGACAAGTACGAGCTGGCTGAGAAGCACATGAACGAGTGCCTTTACCACAACAGCCTGCCTATCTTCATGCGCTGGGAAAACGAGATGAAGGACGTCTTCGACTGGTTCATCGCCCCGTCGAACCCCTACATCGCCCCCGAGAGCTTCGCTGAGATTCCCGAGGAGAACCGCTCGAACTACATCTTCCCCTTCTTCTATCCCATGCTGGAGAGCTATGACTGGACGAAGGAGGCCCTGCCCACCTACCCCACCACCATCGGCATCTCCAACCTTTCGCAGATGATGGCCGACACGCTGGCTGAGGCCGAGGCCACCGGCAACGTCGACATCCGCTACGGCCACTTCGGCACGAAGCTCATCATGGAGGACGGCCGTTGCTGCGGCGTCTACGCCCGCAACGCCGCCACCGGCAAGTACGTCAAGGCAACCGCCAAGGGCGGCGTCATCCTCACTTGCGGCGACTACGCCCACGACACCGCCATGCTTAAGTACTTCGTGCCCTCCGTCGTGGAGAACGAGGTGCCCGTCATGAACCCCACGATGGACGTCGAGGGCAACTACACCGCCACAGGCGACGGCCACAAGATGGCTGCTTGGGCCGGCGTTGCGCTGCAGCAGTGGCACGCCCCGATGATTCACCACATGGGCGGCGGCGCCGGCATCGGCGGCCGCGGTGTCATCGGCAACAACGGCTATCTGTGGCTCAACCTTGCCGGCAAGCGCTTCATGAACGAGGACCTGCCCGGTCAGCAGCTCGAGAACCAGCTTGAGAAGCAGCCCGGCCACATGGCCTACCAGTTCTTCGACGCCGCTTGGCCCGAGCAGCTCCAGTACTTCCCGGCCGCCCACGGCACGGCTTGCTACTACCGCGACGAGCCCCTGCCCGACTACACCGCCAATGGCCTCAAGATTTCCGTCCGCTGCCCCCAGGACATCCAGGACGGCATCGACTCGGGCCAGTGCATGACCGCCGACACCATCGACGAGCTGCTTGCCCAGCTCGACGGCATCGACGTTGAGGCCGCCAAGGCTTCCATCGAGCACTACAACGAGCTGTGCGATGGCGGCTTCGACCTGGACTTCGGCAAGAGCGCCCAGCGCCTCTTCGGCCTGACCACGCCTCCCTTCTACGCCGTGCGCTGCGAGGAGGCCAACATGCTCGTGTGCCTGGGCGGCATCGTCTCCGACGAGGAGGCCCGTGCCTACGACGAGGCCGGTCAGATCGTCCCCGGCCTGTACTGCGCCGGCAACATGCAGGGCAGCCGCTTCGCCGTGGAGTACCCCATCTGTCTGAAGGGCGTCAGCGTCTCCATGTGCATCTTCTACGGCTACGTCGCCGGCAAGAACGCCGCCGCCGCGAAGTAAGGGCCGAGCGCGCTTCGCAGTCTTGTGCGGTGCCATAATTCACCAGGCGCAAAAAGCCGGGGCAGTCAGACTGACTGACCCGGCTTTCTTGTAATACATTCAGGCTGGTATACCAGGCAAAAGGCCTACGCGGGCAATCCCTACCTCACGGCCTCAAAACCGTGCTGGAGGTCGGCGAGGATGTCGTCGATGTGCTCGGTACCAATGGAGAGACGGATGGTGTTGGGGTAGATGCCGCCGGCACGCAGCTCCTCCTCGGTGAGCTGGGAGTGCGTGGTCGAAGCGGGGTGGATGACAAGGCTCTTGACGTCAGCCACATTGGCGAGCAGGCTGAAGAGCTCAAGGCTTTCGGTGAACTTCTTTGCTGTCTCGGCATCGCCCTTGATCTCGAAGGTGAAGATGGGCGCGGCGCCGTTGGGGTAATAGCGGTCGTAGAGCTCCTTGGCGCGGCCCGTGGCCAGGCTCGGGTGGTTCACGCGCTCGACCTGCGGGTGGTTGTTGAGGAACTCGACGACCTTAAGGGCGTTCTCTACGTGGCGCTCAACGCGCAGCGAGAGGGTTTCCAGGCCCTGGAGCAGCAGAAACGAGTTGAACGGCGACAGCGTGGCGCCCTGGTCGCGCAGAAGCGTAGCACGGGCCTTGGTGATGTAAGCGGCTGCACCGCACGCGTCGGTGAACACGACGCCGTGGTAGGAGGGGTTCGGCTTGGCCAGGCCCGGGAAGCGGTCAGCATGCGCGGCCCAATCGAACTTGCCAGAATCCACGATAACGCCACCCATGACGGTGCCGTGTCCACCCATGAACTTGGTGGCGGAGTGGACCACGACGTCGGCGCCATGCTCGATGGGACGCAGCAGGTAGGGCGTAGAGAACGTGGCATCCACTATAAGCGGCAGGCCGTGACGATGGGCAATCTCGGCCCAACCCTCGAGGTCAAGCACGTCAGAGTTGGGGTTGCCGAGCGTCTCGGCACACAGCAGTTTGGTGTTGGGCTGGATGGCAGCCTCAACGGCGGCAAGGTCGTCGGGACCCACGAAGGTGGTGGTGAGGCCTTGCTCCACGAGCGTATTGCCGAAAAGGTTCACCGTGCCACCGTAGAGGTTGGTAGAGGCAACGATATGGTCGCCGGCCGTGGCGATGTTCTGCACGGCGATGGTGATGGCAGCCGAACCGCTAGCGACGCCGAGCGCCCCCACGCCACCCTCAAGCGCCGCGACGCGCTCCTCGAAAACCGAGGTGGTAGGGTTGGTGAGGCGCGTGTAGATGTTGCCCGGCTCGGCGAGGGCAAACCGACCGGCGGCCGTGGCAGAATCCTTGAACACGTAGGACGTGGTGGCGTAAATCGGCACCGCACGGGCATCGGTGGCAGGGTCGGGGCTTTCCTGGCCGGCATGGGTCTGGAGGGTCTCAAAACGGTAGGTATGCTTGGAGTCGGTCATCGGGGGATTCCTTTCGCGTTTCATACCGCCCTTGGCGATATTTGGTTTGGCGATAGATAAACTAGTGTCAATGACGTATTTGAAATACGATGGCCGGAAAGTATAGGCATTTTACCTGCGGTTTTAAAGTGGTTTGGTTATTCAAAAAATCGCATGCTAGTTATGAGTGCGGTATGGAATGAAGCAAGCTGGAATCAGCCCCAGCAGGCCATCAGCCAGACGATTAACATACATTTCAGGATTTTGAAAATCGCGTCAACTGGGGTTTTGATGATTTAACATAGATCTCAACTGGTGAAATGTATGTTATTTCTTCCGCGGCAGCCCTAGAACGGACCCAAAGCCCCCCGCCGAGCACACAAAAAGCCGCGCAGACCCTGGTTTCCCAGAATCCGCGCGGCTTTGCAGTGCAGATGACCCTCTAGCTTCATCCATGCAGGTCAAAGGCCGAAAACTCGAGCCGATTTCAGGCTGCCCTTACGCCTTCGCGGCGCTGGCGCCGGCGATACGGCCCCAGTTGAGGGTGCCTTGCAGGCAGGTGCCCGAACCGGGGTAGTACGGGCCAAGCCAACCGCCCGAGTTGGTGCCGGCTGCGAACAGGTGGGCGATGGGCTCGCCTGCACGGTCGACGACCTGGGCGTCCGTCGTAATCTTGAGGCCGCCGATGGAGCCGATGTTGGTGTTGACCGTCTTCCAGGCATAGAACGGTGCCTCGTCGAGGGCGGTCAGCTGCACCTCGCGGCCGTACAGGCTGTCCTTGCCAGCGGCAACGTCGTCGTTCCACTTGTCCACGCTGAACTTGAGGACGTCGGGGTCGACGCCCATGGCGTCGGCAAGCTCCTCGATGGTCTGGCCGGTGACCATGCTGCCGTCGTCGAGTGCCTCCTGAAGCTTGTCGGGATCGCTCCAGGCAGCCTGCGAGACGCTCGTCATCTTGTTGTCCATGACCATCCAGGTGCAACCCGTGGTGCCGGCCTCGTCGTCGAAGCCGCCCTCCTGGATGCATGCGTTGTAGATGGCGCGGCAATGGAACGCGTAGGTGGTGTCCTCACGCACGAAACGCACGCCGCGCTGGTTCACAAGGATGTAAGGAATCTCGGGGTTGGTGTTGTTGGTGTAGCTCCAGGTAGCAAGCAGCAGATCGACGGCACCACCGAAACGACCCACATCAGCACCGGCCTCGATGCCCATGACAATGCCGTCGCCCGTGTCGGTCGCGGCCGTGGCAACAGCCTGGGTCTTGAGATCCCAGTACTGCTGGGGGTTGTACTTCTTGGCAAGCTCCTCGTTGTGCTCGATGCCGCTCATGGCGAGTACGACACCCTTGGTTGCCTGGTAGTGCTTGCCGTCGGCGGTCTCCACGCCGGCGACGCCGTCATCGCCCATGACCAGGTGCGCAGCGGCGGTACCCGTCATAATCTCGCCGCCCGCCTCGCGCACGGCGGCCTCGGCGTTCGTGGTCCACACAACGCCGCCCGTCTTGGTGGTGTCGGCGGCATCGGTGATGAGGTGGATGCGGTCGGCCATGTTGGCGGGGTCGGTGTAGGCAGCAGGATAGCAGCCGAAGACCTTGGAGTAGGTGATGCCAAAGCTATCGGCCATCCACTGCAGGTTGTCGGCAGCGTTGTCGGCCATCACGCGCACCAGGTCGGGGTCGACGAGGCCCTCGCCGTCCTGCATCCAGAAGGCGTAGTGCTTGTCGGCGGAGTCGTCATCGACGCCGTTGACGCCCAGCTCCTTCTGCCAGGTAGTGCCAGAGGCCTGAACAGCGCCCTCGGCCGTGGCCGTCGTGCCGCCGCACGCATCGCCCTTCTCGAGCACGAGCACCTTTTCGGCGCCCTGCTCAAGTGCGGAGTAAGCAGCAGTCAGACCAGAGCCACCGCCACCGCAGACGATGACGTCGTACGTACCGTCCCAGGTAACCTCATCAGCACGGGCCAGCGGCACTGCCTCAGCGACACCTGCGGCACCGGCTGCCAGCGCGGCACCAGCGACAAAGCTACGGCGGCTCAGATCAACGTTCTTCATTGCAGACATACGATGTCCCCCTTATAAGACATCTTGCCCGCCGGCACACGGCTGTGCGCCGGCCCCGCGTGTGAGGCATCCGCAAAGCCCGCCTCGCAAACGATACCGCGCATCCTAGTCCCGCGCGCCGAAGTTGTTAAGCATAATTTTTGCGAATTTACAAGAGGGTAATCAATGAAAGGCGTAGTGGGCTGGATGGGCGGCGGATTGATAGACAGACAAACCCCTGCATTGTCCGGCAATTCACGACACAAGCACAAAACCCGCACGCCTCACGCCGTCAAACATGCCGCCGGGATAACGTAGATGCCATCTTTGCGGCGATACGCCAGGGTGCTCTTACCCGTGATGACCGCCATGAACGCCGGCTCGACGTTCTGGGCCGCTGGGTTCTCCACCACCTTTCGCCGTAGGCGAAGGAGCGACTCGGCAGCCTGGTCAACCTTCACGTCGCTGAGTTTCACCTCGATGGCCGCCCATTTCGTCCCGCACTCAAGAATGGCATCGACCTCGAGGCCCTTGTCATCACGGTAATAGCACACGCGGTTTGCGACACCAGAATAGGAGTCCATGATGGCCCAAAGATCGTGCATCACAAGGTTCTCGAACAACATCCCGAGCGTCTGAGTGTCAAAAATGAGCTGGTCAGGACTCGCCCCCAGCAATGCGGCAGGTAGTGACGCATCAGCAAAATAACGCTTTGGCTTAGTACGCACGCGGTTCTTCGCACGCATAGGCGGAACCCAGCCACCGATCTCCTCCATGAGATACAGGCGATTAAAGAAGGCCAGGTACTCGTCGAGTACATTTGCCTGAAATGCCGAGGTCTCATCCAACCCTGTATAGATGAAGTTTACACCCTGTTTTGAATGAAGAATACACCCATATTTGGGTGAAGTTTGCACCTGTGCCGACCATGCGCGGCCCGTCGAGCAAACAGGCGTCGACAGGCCGCACTGTTAACTGAATCACAACGTTCAGTCTATGGAAATGTCCTACGCGGGGCTAAGTGGCCAACTAAAACTGATTTTCGTCTCTCGCTGATTTTCGTCGAAAGTAAAACTCGTTTTAACATCAGCGCGAGCACTCCCCCAACCTCTCGTCCACCACAGGCCCCGACGGCATCCGCAGAGTCTACGCTCTCGACTGGCTACTGGGGAAGGGCCGACCGCCCTTCCCCAGCCCCTTACTCTGACAGCGGCCGCTGGGCTTGCGGCGAGGCGCGAAGGCCCTATTTCGTGGGCTTCCGAACAACAGGGGCCTGCAGGATGCCCCCAAGCTGGAAGTGGGCCTGTACGGAATCGTCGCCCAGGCTGAAGTCGCGAAAACCGTACAGGTTGTAGCACAGCGTCGGAGCGCCCTCAACATCTCCCTGGGCATACCCGTCACCACCAGCGGCAATGCCGAGCACGACCTCGCCGTTTCGGTCTGAAGCGCCCCACAGGATGGCACTTGCGCGCGGCTCTCCCCAATCGGTGTCGCAGCGCACAAAAGAGCCGGAAAGGTCCGCCTCAATCGGGTCGCCCTCCACTTGGAAGGTCTCGCCCACATCACTGTAAGGGTACTCGTACGTATTGACATCACCTGGGGCGAACGAAACATGCGCAGTGGCCGAGCCGTCGTCGGCCACCGTGAGGTCGAGCTGTACGCTCGTGTCGTTGCCCGGCAGAATGTAGGTGCCGGAAAGCGACGAAAGAGAGCTCACCCACGCAGGAGTCGCGCCGTCATAGGCCTGGGGTTCGGTGATGGCACCCGTCCAATGGCTCCACTTGGCCACCCATGCCCCGGTCTGGTCGATCCAGCCGTCGCTGACATTGCCCGAAACGTCGTCCAGCGTGCACACGTACGCCAGACCACCGGTAAAACACGAGGTCAAAGGGATATAGGAAGTTTCGGCGTCGCCAAATCGCGGAGCAATGGCCCAGGCTCCCTGCGCATCGATAAACCCGTAGCGCTCAGTGCCAGGGTCCTCTACAAACGCAAGACCCTCAGAGAACGGCTTCGCGTCACCATAGCGGCACGGCAGCGACCATGCGCCTTGGCCATCCAGGTATCCCCACAGCCCCCAGCGCCAATCATTGCAGTTGAGCAGGCCGTCTTTGTAATAGTCGGCGCGCATCAGGTAGTAATGGCCATGATCTTGCGCGTAGTCGGGATCGCCAAGCGGCACAGGAGCAAGCTCGTTCATCGACGTGTCGAACACGTAATGGTTGAAGTAAAGCAGACCCTCATGGTAGTCGCACCCCGCAAAGGCATTGCGGTCGGTGCGGGCGTAATGCTCGTTTTGGTCGAAGTCCACCACGACGTTACCATCGGCGTCGTAATACTGCTTCTGCTCGCGCGCCAAACCGGACGTTGAGAAGACGAGCGGGATATCGTAAACGTACGGCTGCAGCGAATCCTCAGTCGAGCGGCCAAACCAATTGCCCGTCGTGTCGATGCAGCCCCAGGCGTCGCCATCATGCGTGCCTGCGAGAAAAGCCCGACCCTGACAGAAGCACGTAGCCGTGAGGCAGTCGAGCGCACCGAACGGGTCGGTACCATCGGGCGTGATGAAATGGATGTCACCCGAGGAATCCTGCACGAGGGCAAAGCCCTCGGAGAACTGGCACGCGGTCTCAAACTGAGGGTCGATGACCCAAGTGCCGGTCTTGTCGATATAGCCCCACTTACCCTCCGCGTCTGTGTCGGCGCCCGCCTGCACAGGCATGAGGTCGCCCGCGAAAACGCCGGGCACGACAAGCATGGCGTCAGCATAGCGCTGAGAAAGGCTGCCTCCCAGGCTGCCCAGGCACAGCGGCACCGTGTCGCCGGGCATGCCGCCCACCGCCTCAAACTGCGGCTTGATGACCCAGGCGCCAGTCTTGTCTACGAAGCCCCACAAGCACGTCCCCGAGCCGTCGAAAGGATTGTCGAAAGCGGCATACAGATACGAGTGGGCGTCCGTGGAGGTCTCGGCTGCTCCACCCTGGCCGGCAGAGTCCCCAGCATCCGCCCACGCCGGGTCCAAACGACCGGCAAAGTGCAGCGCAGCCGTGGAAAGTGCGGCAAGTCCGCCCAGGCAGACAGCCTGGCGACGCGTCATGGCAGAAACTTGCTCATGCAGATTGCTGATTCGAACGCCCATTCGATACCCCCAACTCAAACGCCTTTGCATCAAAGCGTTCGCATTGTACGTCGCCTTGAAACGGGGTCATCGACTGTCCGACAATAATCATCGTTGCGTCTCTTTGAGAGGCGCGGGACGGAGAACTTACCACGGTCGCCCGCGGCTCCTCATCTATCGCAAGAACTACGACGGCATCGGCAGGGTCTGCGTGCGCAGGCGGCCGCTGGCGAAGGGCCGAAAGGGCCGATCGCCCGACCCAGCTCCCTACTCCGGCGGCATCTCGCTGGGCTTGCGGCGGGCGCGGACGATATCGTAGGGGCGCAGGGGGCGGTCGCAGATCATGCGGTAGGTCTCCATCTGACGTGTGACGGCATCGACCGACACGGGGGCCGCCACCTCGGCATCCGCGCACGCGCCCTCGCCTCCGCTTGTCTGCACAGGCAACCAGCGCAGGTCGCGCACGTGAAGGGGCTTGCTTGCGCAGCCCGGCGAGAGAACCTCGAGCTCGCTTGCGCAGTCGAAACGGTTGCGGGCGCGGAACGTGACTTGGTAGGCAGCGGCATGGGCTGCCTTCTCGCTCGCAGGCCTGGCAGTGGCATCAGTGCCCCCGCGATCTGCGCACACAGCTGCACCAGCGGCGTCCGAGCCCGACTCATCAGCACTCAGCGCCACAGCCTCGCCCACCTCATCTACTTGCTCACACTCCAGCACTTCGGCGACCCACATCCACTCGGACTGGGATTGGCGCAGGTAGGGAGCCTGATGAGCCGGCCCGAAGAAGAAGCCCGTGCCATAGGGGTGATGCGAGACCGTCTCAAGCTCACTCGCAACAGCCGCCGGGTCCTCGCCGTCGAGCACGCGCCGGTAGGCACCCGTCACGGTCGCCGCGTAGAACGCACCGCGGCCGCGGCCCTCGAGCTTGATTGAGTCGACGCCTGCGACCTCGAGCTCGCCCAGATGCTCCAGCATGTTGAGGTCGCGCGAGCTAAAGAGATACGTCGCGCGCTCATCCTCCTCCAGCGTGAACGTCTCACCCGGTCGCGACGGCTCCTCGAGTTTCCACTCCCAACGGCACGGCTGCGTGCAGTGGCCGCCGTTGGCGGGGCGTCCGTTCAAGAAGTCGGAGATGATGCAGCGTCCCGAGTACGACATGCACATGCTGCCGTGGGCAAACACCTCGAGCTCAAGAGAATCGGGCAGGTCGGCGTGCATGGCGGCGATGTCTGCCAGTGACATCTCGCGGGCACACACCACGCGGCGCGCGCCCAGCTCGTGCCAGGCAAGCGCGGCGGCGGAGTTGGACACACTCGCCTGGGTGCTCACATGCAGATCAACCTCAGGTGCATAGCGCTTGGCCAGCGCAAACGCCCCCATGTCGGAGATGATGAGCGCGTCGACCCCGGACTTCTGCACGGCCTCGAAGTAGGCCGGGAGCTCCTTGAGGTCGCCCTCATGCATTACCGTGTTGCACGCCACATGCACTGCGGCCCCGCGCTCGTGGGCGTATGCGCTCACCCACGGCAGGTCCTCCACCTTGAAGTTGGAGGCGCGCTTGCGCATGCCGAAGCGCTCGCACGCAAGGTAGACTGCATCGGCACCAAAGCGAATTGCATACTCAAGCTGTTCTTTGCCACCCGCCGGTGCCAGAAGCTCCATCGCGCGCACCTCGTCCTTTCCGTCAAAAACCAGCGAAAACGGCCTTGAAAAAGGTATCCATTCGCTAACAACTCACGCTATCAGTCAAAAAAGCCAATGTATCAGTCATTTTTGCGTCTGAAAGCGTTTTCAGGGCGCAATAAAACAAGTATTATGCCCCATGGTGCTCATCCTTAGGCACCCTGTGACACCAACCCACAAAAATGGGTTGCTATCGAAAGGGAAGGGATATGGAGAAGCTCTTTAAGCTCAAAGCCAACGGCACTTCGGTGAAGACCGAGATCGCCGCCGGCCTCACGACGTTCATGACGATGGCATACATCATCGCCCTGAACCCGAACCTGCTCACCAACTTCAGGTCGGGCGGAGGCGACGAGCTGTGGAACGCCGTCTTCCTGGCAACGTGCCTGGCCTCCGGCATCGCCATGGTCTGCATGGCGTTCTGGGCCAACAAGCCCTTCTGCCTTGCCCCCGGCATGGGCCTCAACAGCTTCTTCGCACTAGTTGTAACGCAGATCGCCTCCTTCACGGGCGCGAGCTACATCGCCTCCTTCCAGGCTGCCCTCATCATCGTGCTTGCCGAAGGCGTCGTGTTCTTGATCCTCACGCTGTGCAACGTGCGCGAAAAGATCGTCGAGGCCATCCCCTACGGCGTGCGCACCGGCATCGCACCTGCTATCGGCCTCATGCTGCTCAACATCGGCATCGGCTCCAACGCCGGCGTCTACGACAGCAACGGCAACTGCTTCTACGTGATGCGCGACTTCTTCGGCTCGCTTTCGGCCACTACCGTGGCAACCAACATGGGCGACGCCTACCCCACCATGGTGCTCACCGTGGTCACCATGTTCCTGGGCCTCTTCGCCATCATACTCATGGCCAAGCGCGGCATGCGCGCCGCCGTCATCCTCGGCATGCTCATCGCCTCGGTCATCTACTGGGCCGGCGAGGCCATCTTCCTGGGCGTCGACCCGTTCGCCGGTCTTGCCACCGCCTCCTGGATGCCCGCCTTCGGCGCCATGGCTGAGCTTACGCTCTTCAAGTTCAACTTCGCCACGTTCTTCGAGATGGGCTGGTTCACCGTTATCACGCTCATCATCACGTTCTGCATGATCGACATGTTCGACACCATCGGCACCCTCGTGGGCACCGCCTCGCGCGCCGGTATGCTCGATGAGACCGGCAAGATGCCCCAGATGAAGGAAGCCATGCTCTCCGACTCCGTGGGCACCATCGTGGGCGCCTGCACCGGCACCTCCACCGTCACGACCTTTGTCGAGTCCGCTTCGGGCGTCGAGGCCGGCGGTCGCACGGGCCTCACCTCGCTCACCTGCGGCATCCTGTTCTTCGCCTGCATGTTCATCGCCCCCATTGCGGCTATCATCCCCGCACCGGCGACTTCCGCTGCCCTCATCTACGTCGGCATCATCATGCTCTCGGCCCTGAAGAAGATCGATCTCGACAACCTCGACCAGGTCGTTCCCGTGGCGCTCATGCTCATCGCCATGCCCGTCTCCGGCTCCATCGGCCACGCCATCGGCATCGGCCTCATCGCCTTCACCGTGATGAATGTGTGCTCCGGCAAGGCCAGCAAGCAGTACATCCTGACCTACGTCATCGCCGCCATCTTCCTCGTGAAGTTCTTCCTGGTAGCATAAGGCGCAACGCGCGCATACGGCGCACAGAACAAGGCGCCCTGCGGGCTTGGCGATTTTCCGCCGACCTGCAGGGCGCCTTTTCGTGCGTTCGCCATGGATAAAGCACGCGGGCCAGTTACCTGCGCTTATAGAGAAGCTTGGCTGCGCCCTTCTTGTTGACGGTCTCCACCTTGTGGACGGCCAGGCCCTGAGCGCCCTCCTCCTGCATGGCGGTCACGTGGTAGAAGAAGCCGCCCTCGCGGTAGACGTCCACAGCCACACGCACGATGGCACCCTCGCGGTCGAACTCCACCACAGCGCTCTTGTCGCCAGGCTCGTGAAGCGCGACGTCCTCTTCCACATGCAGGCACACGGGGCACGCCATGGCAAACCCGCGCTTGTCCACGGGCGCGTACTCCACATGGCAGAACTTGTAGCCCGGGCTCTTCACACCGATGCGCACATGCTCAAACGCGCCGAGCGGGCAGTTGTCAACGAGCCCCTCCGCCTGCACCATGATGGCGTTGAGCTGGGCAATTACGCCCTCCAGGCACTCCAGGTCCTGCGGCGCCTTGAAGACGAACGTCGTAAACGTGCCGCCGCCCTTCTTGTTGGTGCTCAAGGGCACCATACCCTGCACGCCACAGGGGAACGGCGCAGTCTTCTCCTGGGTGGGCTTCGCCACGCGATCACCTGCGAGGCGAATCTTCTCGCCCCCGAGCTTGTCGTTTGACCCTACGAACTCCATGCTGTCCACACTCCTTCGCTGTTTTGCAATCGCAAGCATCATACAGGTAAAGCCATTGGCCCGTCTCGCGATAGCCCCTGTCTTGAAAAGGTTAGAATCAAAGAATGCGAAAATCCCAGGCCGGAAGGACCGTCATGAACCACGCCGCGCAGCATCCCGACACACACGCTGGCTCTCGTTTTGAACACCAAGATGGCGATGCGTCCCTCGCCCGGAGCTGTGCGCACGGCCAGCAGGGGCTCACACGCCGCTCGTTCTCGACGTATCTGGCCACCGCGGCCGCGGGAACGCTGGGCCTTGCCTGCACCGCGTGCGGGGCAGAAGATGCGAGCTCGGACGCAGCCCATCTCGTCACCTCGGCGGTGCCCGGCGACGTTGCGGCCCCGGGCACAGGCGACGCGCCTGCATACTCAGGGGACACCCGCATCACGTTCTGCGCCGTGGGCGACAACCTCGCCAATGAGCGCACCCTGGAGATTGCCGAGATGTGGGGAGGCGCCGGGGCGGGCGACGGCGTGTACGACTTCTCGCCCCTGTATCGTGAGATCGCGCCCATCGTGAGCGGCTTTGACATCGCCTTCGTCAACCAGGAGACGGTGATGGGCGGAACCGACAACTTCGACTACTCGGGCTATCCCAGCTACAACACGCCCGACTCGATGGTCGATGCCCTGGAGGACACGGGCTTCCGCCTGGTGAACACCAACTCCAACCACACCTACGACATCTGGGTCGACGCGATCGAGCACCAACACGAGCTGTTTGCCAAACACCCCAAGTTGCTGACCGCAGGCAGCTATGCCTCCGAGCAGGACCGCCAGACGCCGCGCGTGATCGAGTGCAACGGCATCCGCATCGCCTTCCTGTCGTACGGCTACGGCCAGAACGGCTACGAGCAGTCCGATCTGCCCAACGACTACTATGCCGTCCCGTACACGAAGGACGGCATGAAGGCCGACGTCGAGCGCGCCAGGAAGGTATCGGATTTCGTCCTGGTGTACATGCACTGGGGGACCGAGTATTCCAACGATGTCGACGACACGCAGCGCGAGTTCGCGCAGTACGCCGCCGACTTGGGCGTGGGTATGGTCATCGGCAGCCACGTGCACGTGATTCAGCCCATGGAGTGGGTCACCCGAGCCGAGGGAAGCTCCGAGCTTGCCGGCTCCGACGGGCCGAATGCGGGCAAGATGCTCGTGGCCTATGGTCTGGGCGACTTCGTCAGCGGCTACCACAACTATCCCGACACCATCATGAGTGGCATGCTCAGTTGCACGCTCAAGCGCGAGGGCTCGGGCAAGAAGTCGACCGTCGCCGTCAAGGACGTGACCTGGCACCCGTTGATCGAGCACTGGGCCGATGGCAAGGACGTCGTGATGCCGTACAAGGACTACAGCAAGGACCTTGCCGAGAAGAACGAACTTCTCGCCACACTCGACGACCCGTATGGCTGGATCTCGCAAAAGACGAGGCAGG
>OLNE01001421.1_pt1 | contig 17247 bp, 15 predicted proteins | sample 1672431 | NCBI WGS metagenome assembly OLNE01 (sample SAMEA3136685, study PRJEB25190) | human gut metagenome | reverse complement strand
ATTTTAATATCATTATACGCCATAAATTTATCAATTTGTGCCAATCAATAAAAAGACAACTTCTTAGATTCTTTCTAAGTAGTTGCCTTTTCATTTTAAATAGAATTTTAAGAGTATTTCATGACTTCATCAAAATATTTATCTTCTTTTGTATTCAACAATTTATCACTTGTAAGTTTTATTCCAATTGCCCCCAGTGGTGCTGTTACAAGGACACTAAGTATGGCAATTGCCTGCATTATTTCTCCTCCTGCAACTCCCATTTGAAGAGGAATTGACGATTTTGCTGATTGTACTGTGGCCTTAGGAAGATAAGCTATAACACAAAATATTCTTTCTTTTAAATTTAAATTTGTGCCCGTAAGTGCTAATAAAACTCCCACTGACCTGAAACTTAATGATATAGTAAGCATAAATAACCCAACATAAATATACTCTCCTACCAAAGTTGGGTTAATTGCCATTCCTACGAAAGAAAATAAATACAACTTGCCATATTTCCATATGTTGTTCATTTTATCTAAAATAAATTGAGCACTCTCTTTCATATAATTTCTTATGAAAAATCCATAAATCATCACAGCTAGCAGTGAATTCAAGTACTGTGTATGAGTAGTTTTTTCAGCATATCTCATCATAAGTGATATGATAAAGACCACTACAACTTTTATGTAATCATTTTTTACTTTTCTCAAAGCAAACTCACTTATTTTAAATAAAAGAAAAGCTACCAATATACTAGCAAAAATAGAAATCGGTATGGATATTAATTGAGATACAATTGATATACTTTCTCCTTTTTGATTTTGTAAATAAACTCCTAAAAATGTAGTAAATAGTGTGATTGCAATGGTGTCATCAGCACTTGCCCCAACGAGTAACATTTGTGGAATTGCCTTATCTTGTCCAACTTTTCTATCAATTAAAGAAATCATTGAGGGAATTAATACAGCTGGACTTACTGCTGCTATTATAAACCCAAGGATTGCTCCCTGAATAAAAGTAAATCCTAAAAATTTCATTGATAAAAATGCTATAACAAAGCCTTCCAATGTGGCAGGCACCACACTAAGGAGCACTGCTGGTCTACCGATTTGCTTTATTTGTTCTAAACTTATGCCAAGCCCTCCTATGAAAAGTACTGTAACCAATGCCACATCTTTTATAGTAGAAGAAATTTCTAAAGTTCCTTGTGGCACTAAATTTAAATAAGACGGTCCTATAAGCATTCCTACTATCATCATGCCAATTAATGATGGCAATTTTAATTTTTCTGCTATTAATCCACTGTAATTAGCTAAAATCCCAATTATTAATAAACTTAGAACTATTATCATACTCATACCTCCTTTATTTTTGACAAAAAAATAGACTCCTACCCTCATATTCAAGAGTAGGAGTCATTAGCGTCTAAGCATTTAATGGCGAACTCCATCGCCTATTATTTATATGTATACATTATACTTCATAAGCTAGCTCTAAGTAAAGATAAAAGCTCTTATTTTTTTATATAAATAATCTTACCTTCATTATCTATATGATTAATTAGATTTTCATTAGTTATTTCATTATAATGAATAATATCAAAAAAATATCGCAAAGGGTAAACTTCATTTAAATAGTCCTCTATTTTATAAACAATACTTCTACTTACATCTTTGCCAATAATAGCTATATCCACATCTGATCCTTTTTTATAATTTCCCATAGCTCGACTTCCAAATATAACAGCCTTTTCAATTTCATCGTACTTTTCTAAGGCTTTCCTTATATATTTTATATCTCTATATAATAATCCAAACATTTTATAGTTCCTTTGATAATTTGTTATATAATTTATCTAATTCTGGAAGGTAAGCATTTAATATTTCGCTTGTCATTTTAGTTGCTAATTTCTCATCATAAGTATGAGTAGTTAAATTTCTATTTGACAATGCATCTATCCAAATATGACCATTATCTATTAATCCTATTTGAAAAGCTTGTTTAACTGTCTCTCTTGGACTTTTCACCATATAGCCTTCTGATTCAAGATAATCTTTTAAAACTTTCCAGGCTAATTCAAATGTCATCTCAAAAAATTGTATAATACCAGCTCTTTCAAGTTCTGTTGTTATTTCTTGATTTGAATATTTTTTTAATAATTTATATGATTTATCAAAGTTTTCAAATCTTTGTTTCCATCTTATTTCTTTTAAATTTTCCATGCTACACCTCTTTTTTATACTTCACTAAACTATTTATTATATTATACACTATATAACCTCTGTTCTAAACATCTTTTATAATATTAAAGTTTAACTCAATTATAAATTAAAGTTATTTTTACTTATCTTCATTTATATACTACAATTTAGATAGTATAAATCATTATTAGGGGTTACATATGAGTAATTTAAATTTATGGGAAACTTAACAAATTAAATGAAACTTGAAAATGGGTTGATTTAAGTCATGAAGTTAGCAGCCAAACACCACACTGGCACGGCTTTTCATCTTTAAAAACTTCAACTTTATACGAATTAGAAAAAGACGGTTTTACAACTCATACTTATGAATTAGTTGGTCAATATGGAACACATGTTGATGCTCCTATTCATTTTGTAAAAAATCAAAAAACACTAGATACATTTACACCAGAAGATATGGTCATGCCTTTATGACTTATGTCCGCCAACAGGTGCAGTAATCTTTTGTACCTTCCCAAAAATAAAAAATAGTACAGGATTTACAGCTAGATGTTTTGCCCTTTGTCCTAGATAAATAAAAATAGTTTGATATGATTTTTCATATTCTAACTATTTTTTATTATTACTAAATTGTAAGAAAAATGAAAAGTTTTTTTAATAGTATTTTCTCCATTTTGCCTTTATACTATTGTTTGGGTATTTTATATAAAATTTTTATTAAGTTAGGAGAAAAAATGAATATTTTCAATTACTTTTTCAGGAGTGTGCCTGAAAACACTAAATTTGCATCCTTTGGGAAGATGCATATTTTTATATTAATTATAGGTTTTTTAATAAGTTATCTTATAATTAAAAAATTACAAGTTAACAGAAATTTTGAGTTAATAGTTGCTTTTGTATTGTTAATTCAACAAATAACTCTATATTCTTGGTATCATATTTCAAATTATAACCCTTTTACAGAAGGACTTCCTCTGTATCATTGTAGAGTTGCAATTTTAGCATTAGCCTTAGGCTTAATATTTAAAATAAACTTATTATTAAATATTGGTGCTTATTGGGGAATTTTCGGTTCCATAAGTGCCCTTTTAGTTGTGGGAGCAGACCCCTTTGCTTTTCCTCATGTAACTCAATTTTCTTATTTTATTGGGCATTTGTTCTTATTATGGGGAGCTGTTTACTTACTTTTCGTAAGAAAAATAGGCATGACTAATGTGGCTCTTAGAGATATGATGATTTTTACTACCATATATCACATGATAGTTTTCATAATAAACAATAAGCTTGGTTCAAATTATGCTTATTTAATTGAGCCACCATTTACGATTAATTATAATTTTAATCCTTATGTTTATGCTTTTATAGTTATTATACTTTTCAATACTATTTTGCTATTGGAGTATCTAATGATCAACTTTAAATTCTTAAATAAATTAAAACTTATAGTTACAAGTTTTAATATTTAATATTAAGTAAAATATAATTTCATAATTTTTAACTTATAAGCATAAATTTAATAAGAAGTAAATATAAGCCTCAACATAAGATAATACTTAAAAATACTCCAAAACAGATAAATATATTAAGAATAATTGTTAGGGGGTAAAAAAATGAAAAAAACTACAGGTATTATAGGCATAGTTTAGGCGTAGTTGTAATAATATTTTTAATATTTGTTTTAATTCTTTTTGCTATACCATCAGATGATTCAATAGATGCCATAAGTATAATAAAAAATGGTAAATACGATTATTGTACTCATACTACAGAAGAGGCTCTTGAATTTTATTATGGTCACAATATTGAATGGAAAGATAATAATGAAGATAAAGTAACAATTGAAATAGATGATGATGATGTAAATTATTTATGGGTTGTAACTTATGAGAAATTAAATGATGAAACTATTTCATATCAATTTGATCAGCTTTATATAAACAATGTCTTGCAAGATTATGATACAATGCAATATGAATTAGAAGCTATATTTGGAAATTAATATAAAAAGGGGCTTCATAGAAATTAAAACAATTCTATGATAGCCCTTAATTTTTTTACTCTTTACAAATTTAAAATAATAATTTTAAAAAGTCATATTTTATATTATTCTATTGTTATAGCTGCAACTGGACAACTATCCATAGCTTCTTTGGCTGATTCTAATATATCCCCAGCTATTTCACCTTCCATTGGAACTGATATTGATTCATCATCCATGCTAAATACTTCTGGACACATTCCAACGCATGCTTCACATCCTATACAAGCGTCTCTATCTACGAAAGCTCTCATTTTTTATTCTCCTTTTTTATATGTATTTATTTAATCTTAGACAAACTAATTAGCTTATCTTAAAGAATTATTTAATGTGTATTTATAATACACTTTTTATTTTCATTCCTCTGTAACATTTGTTACAATTAACAAAAATTATATATTTTTCATCTTTTCTTTTAATTCACCTTGTCTATCTTTACAGATAAATTCTTCTAAAGAATGATTTCCCATATATAAATTTTCTAAATTAATACAAAGGCTATGTTAGCTAACTTCGTGATTAATCATATATAATATAATTAAGTTCGTAATTGTTATATATTACGAACCAAAAGGGTGAGAGCTATGCTCTCATTTTTTTATATAAATAAATGAGTCTGAAAATATAATTATCAATTTATAAAGGTAAAAACACTTTAAAAGAGCTACCCTTTCCCAATTGGCTATTTACTTGTATCTTTCCATTATGTGCTTGAAGTATTGATTTAACAATAGCTAGACCAATTCCGGCTCCGCCTGTTTTTCTATTTCTTGATTTATCTGCACGATAAAATCTTTCAAATATTCTTCCCTGATGTTCAACCGGAATACCGATTCCCGTATCACTTACGGAAAGAACTACATTTTCACCGTTCTTGGTAATGTCTTTATTAATATTTATCGTAACACTGCCACCATCCTTATTGTAACGGACGGCATTGTCACATAGATTGTATATTATTTCGTAAATGTATCTTCTGACGCCGTCGATAACACAGTGCTCCCCGTTGAGGATGAGATCCACATTCTTCTTTTGTGCGGATTGAGAAAGGACATCTACAACCTCGTCCGCTACATCATAAATATCAACAGGCTCCTTAGGTATTTCACTGTTCTCATTAAGCTTGGACAACTCTATTATATCGTTAATAAGAGTAACCAGTCTTGTGACCTCTCTCTTAATATTTCCGATAAATTTCTTAGTGTCCCCCGGCTTTACAAGATCATTTTCAAGAAGCTCTGCACTTCCTATGATTGACTGTAGCGGTGTCTTTAATTCATGGGAGACATTTGCAGTAAATTCCTGACGGTTGCGCTCTGCAAATACTATTTCAGTGATATCGAAACAGAGGATTACGACTCCGATTGTTTCTCCCTCTGATTCTGTGCAGTTTACCATAAACTGGTACTCATTTCCGCCTATTCCCTTTCGGAATTCACTATGACCTCCACCATTAAGCGCCTTACTTACGGCCTCATTCATTTCCTGGCTTCTGTCTACAATAAGGAAATCACGTCCTATAACGGAGTCGTCAGTTGCAAAAAGGTTCTTTGCTGCATTATTGATGCTGAGTACCGTGCCATTTTTATCCAGTATAATAAGTCCTTCATTCATTGAATCCGTAATCTGTTTAAATTCATCAGATTTACGTTTAAGCTCATGTATCTGATCTGTAATCTGTTTATGCTGTTTACTTAACCTTGAAAGAATTGGTGTCAGTTCTTCATATGTATCATTCTGTTCAGGGTTATCCAGATCAATTGCAATTAATGGCTTAACTATATTCTTTGACATTCTGTGGGAAAGCAGGATGGCAAGTATAATGGCAATAACAATTATACTGATTATTGCTGGTGACATTCCAATCAGCAGGCCTCCTACAGATGCCTGGTCTACGGAAATACGGAGCACTTCTCCATTGTCTAACTTCTGTGCTTCGTAAAATGTTCTCTCTGTCAGTGTTGATGAGTATCTGTCACTACTGCCCCTGCCGTGGGCAAGAGCCTCTGAAACTTCCTCTCTGTCCAGATGATTACCCATGCTCTCAGGATCTGCCTGACTGTCATACATTACATTTCCATCGGAAGAAATGAGAGTTAAACGAAATACAGATGAATTAAACTTATCAAAATATTTAACACCTTCATCATTTACACTGGCTGAGACGATGGTTAATTCATCCTTAAGTCTTGAAACCTGCAGTTTCACAAAATAGTTGTATAAAAAACCAATGGCAGTAATAAAGACAGCTACAAATACAATTAGTGTTACAGCCATTATGGATCGGAAAATCTTTTTACTCATTTAGAACTCCCTAATTTATAGCCCACACCAATCACTGTCTTTATCTGCGCCCCTGCTTCTCCAAGCTTCTGACGCAGAGTTTTAATGTGCATATCCACTGTTCTTGATTCACCGAGATAATCAACACCCCAGACCTCTGAAAGCAGTTTATCTCTTGAAAATACAATATCAGGGTTGTTCATAAACAGCTTTAATATTTTATATTCCTTAAATGTAAGATTTACATTTTCACCCTTAGCCGTAACGATATGTTCCTTATCGTTAAGAACGATATCTCCTATTGAAACAATATCATCCTCATTTTTTACAGGTTCACATCGTCTTAAAACCGCTTTTATTCTGGATACCATTTCCATCATACCAAATGGTTTTACAAGATAATCATCGGCACCCGTATCCAGCCCATGTATCTTATCCATTTCAGTACCCTTTGCGGTAGCCATAATTACAGGTATTTTAGCTGTCTGGGAATCACTTCGGATTTCCTTAAGCACTTCAACCCCATCCTTACCCGGAAGCATTATATCAAGCACAATAAGCTCCGGTATTTCTGTCTTCAGCGTTTCAAGCATGGAGTTACCATCAGCAAATCCCCTTGCCTCAAAACCTGTCTGTGTTAATGTATAAACTTCTATTTCGCGAATTGTATCATCGTCGTCGACACACCAAATCATAATATTATCCCTTATGGACACCAGTAAGCGAATATTCAACCCATTCAGCAATATTTACGGCATGATCTCCTATTTTCTCAAAGTACTTGGCAATCATAAGAAGATCCAAAGCATATTCACCGTCTGAAACATTTTCAGAAATCATCTTAATAAGATTCTGTTTTACACGGTCAAATGCATCATCTACCACATCATCATAATTGATAACATCATTGGAAAGTTCCATGTCCTGCTTTACATATGCATCAATGCTCTTAGTCACCATCTTCATGGCAGCTTCAGCCATAATACGTATATTTTCACATCCAATGTCGTTTCTGCCATTAAGACTTGCAACAATGTCAGTAATATTTTCAGCCTGATCACCGATTCTTTCCATGTCAGTAATCATTTTGAGGGCCGCTGATATTACTCTTAAGTCTCTTGCCACAGGCTGCTGCTGAAGGAGGAGCTTGATGCAGATGGATTCTATATCCCTTTCCATATGATCAATATTGCCCCTTAAGTGCTTTGCTGTCTCAGCGCATGTAGTATCTCCTTCAATAAGAGCCTTTACTGACAGGTTAATAATGCTTTCACATTCTGTGCCCATTTCAATCATTTTTTTATTTAACAGACTGAGCTGTTCATCAAATCTACTTCTCATAATTAACCAAACCTTCCTGTAATATAATCCTCTGTTTTCTTCTCACTTGGCTGTGAGAATAATTTTTCAGTACTATCAAATTCGATTAAATCTCCAAGAAGGAAGAATGCAGTATAGTCTGAAATACGAACTGCCTGCTGCATATTATGAGTTACCATAATTATAGTGTAATCTTTTTTCAGCTGCAATGTGAGTTCTTCTATTCTTGAAGTTGAAATAGGATCAAGTGCAGAAGTAGGTTCATCCATAAGAAGCACCTTGGGACCTACAGCAAGAGCACGTGCAATACAGAGTCTCTGCTGCTGACCACCTGAAAGTCCAATGGCACTTTTCTTAAGCCTGTCCTTTACCTCATCCCAGATGGCAGCGTCTCTTAAAGCCTTTTCCACTATTTCATCTAACTTTACTCTGTTAGTTATTCCGTGTGTTCTTGGACCATACGCTATGTTGTCGTAGATACTCATAGGAAATGGATTAGGTCTTTGGAATACCATACCTACGTCTTTTCTTAATTCGTTAACATCCACATCCTTATCGTAAATATTCTTACCCTCGTAACAAACCTCACCTGTGATTTTAACATTTCCCACAAGGTCATTCATTCTGTTAAGAGTCTTAAGAAATGTTGACTTTCCACATCCTGAAGGTCCGATAAATGCAGTAATGCTTTTTTCCGGTATATTGATATTTATATTTTTTAAAGCCTGGTTTTCACCGTACCAAAGGCATAAATCCTTGACAGTTATTACATCACTCATACTTTTCTCCTTTTGGCGAAATGTTTTCCTACTAAATTTGCTGATAAGTTTATAAGCAACATTAAGATCATAAGTATTGCTGCAATGGCAAATGCAATTCCGAATTCACCTTCTTCTTTTGCATAGACATAAAGTGCAACTGTTAATGTTGCTCCCGGTGAAGCAAGTCCAGAAAGCACACCATGTATGGCATGTGCAAAACCTGCTGTGAAAAGCAATGCCGCAGACTCACCAATAATACGACCTGCTGATAAAATACATCCTGTTATTACACCGTCAACGCATCCAGGAAGTACAACCGTACGGATAACGCGCCATTTTCCGGCACCAAGTCCAAATGCACCCTCTCTGTAACTCTGAGGAACAGTCTTAAGACTTTCCTGAGTAGTTCTCATTATTGTAGGGAGATTCATAATTACAAGAGTTAATGAACCTGCAATAAGACTTGTACCAAAGTTATTTGAAAAGAGGAGCATACCAACAAGTCCATAAATGATTGAAGGAATACCTGATAATGTTTCCGCTGCATATTCGATTATGGCAACTATTTTTTTATTCTTTGCATATTCCGTAAGGTAAATTGCAGCTCCAACACCGAGCGGAATAACTATAAGAAGTGTGGCAAGCAAAATGTATATTGTGTTGAGAATATCCGGCAAAATACCTATTCTATCTGCTGAATAACTCGGTTTTGTAGAAAGTAATTCCCAGTTTATGTTAGGAATACCCTTTGCAAATACATATATAAGTATAAAAAGCGCTAATGCCACTGTAATTATGGTTGATACGATCATCAGTCCACGCATGGAGGCAATATACGTTTTTCTCTTTCTATTCATATTATTTCTCCTTATCTCTCTTCAGAAGAAAATTAAGCGTTGCATTAATAAGCATAATAAATAAGAAAAGCACAAGAGCTATTGAAAATAATGCATTTCTCTGTAAGCTTCCCGGACTTGAATAAGACATTTCACTGGCAACAGCTGTTGTAAGAAAACGAACACTACCGAATAATGTAGGCATATTAGCAACATTTCCCGCTACCATGATAACCGCCATTGTCTCACCAATTGCTCGTCCTACACCAAGTACTACAGCCGCTGCAATACCACTCTTGGCAGCAGGTACAGAAACCTTGAAATATGTCTCTGTTGTAGTTGCTCCAAGAGCAAGTGAACCTTCCTCATATTCTCTTGGCACAGCATCAAGTGCTGTCATTGACATTTTAATAATGCTAGGAAGAATCATTACGGCCAATACGATAATTGATGCAAGAAGACTCGCTCCATCCGGTAAGTTAAATAAAATTCTGATTCCCGGTACAAGAACAAGCATACCTACAAGACCGTATACAACGGAAGGAATGCCGGCGAGAAGATTTACAGCTGCACCTACTACGGCTTTTACCTTTTTATTGGCTACCTTTGAAAGGAATACTGCAGTGAAGAATCCTATTGGTACACCAATAAGGATCGCTCCTCCCATACCGTATACACTCGATAATATGAATGGTAAGATTCCAAATTTAGGTTCTGCAGCAGTTGACGCCCATTCCTGACCAAAAAGGAAGTTAAATAATCCGATTTCTGCAATTGCAGGAATACCTGAAACTATAAGATATATTGTTATAACAAGAACAAAGCCTACAGTTATTGTTCCGAGTATAAGAAAAATACCGTGTACGACATTTTCAAATAATTTCTTTTTCTTCATAATACGACCTCAATTTAATAAGCGACGGAATTTAACTTCCGCCGCTTGCAGTTATTAATTAGCAGGAACCACACCTGCACCGCTTATAATGTCATTGGCGGATTTTGAAGTAACAAATTCCATGAACTTCTTAGCATTTTCTGATAAAGCTTTGTCCTTTACAGTTACAAGTACGAATGGACGCTGTACAACGTAGCTGCCATCCTTAACAGTTTCCTCTGATGGAGCTACACCTGCAACCTTAAGTGCCTTTACACTATCCTTAACTGCTGATAATGATGCATAACCGATTGCGTTAGGGTTGCTTGCTACTGTTGCGATAACATCACCTGTAGATGTTAACTCCTGACGATACTGGCACTTATCTGTTGTATATGTAATAGATTCGAAACCATCTCTTGTTCCACTACCTGCTTCACGACCGATAAGAACGATGTCTGAATCATTTCCACCAACATCCTTCCAGTTGCTGATTTCGCCTGTATAAATCTTGCTGATTGTTTCTAAATCTAAGTCTGATACAGGGTTTTCAGGGTTAACTACTAATGCAATACCATCAAGAGCAAGAGTTGTTTCTTCAAGGCCCTTTGCTTTTTCTTCATCCTTTAATGAACGGCTTGAAAGTCCGATGTCACATCTTCCTTCCTGTACAGCCTGGATACCTGATCCTGAACCTGTAGCGTTGTATGTTACTGTAACGCCTGTATCTGATTCATAAGCCTCACTTAAAGCACCAATTACCTTACTCATTGAAGTTGAACCATCTGTTGTTACTGTTCCGCCTGCATTTCCTGTGCTGTTGTCTGAAGCTCCTGCTCCACAGCCTGCGAATACAGCGCCAATAGATGTTGCCAATGCGATTGTACTGATAATCTTTTTCATTTTGTGACTCCTTTTACATACCTTATATTTATTCTTAACTTATGGCCTTAGTTTATTTCATGATGGTAAAATCCATATGCAGGTCTGTGTAAAATGGATGTAAAATAATTTACGGATTTTTTATAAAAATAAAAAACGGAGTAAAAATGAATTTCAATTTCACTCCGTTTTTGTTATTTATGTTTAAAAAACAAAAATGGGGTGAAAAACCACCCCACTTCTTATTTATTCATTATGAAATACATCTCGTGTATAAACCTTATCAGCTACATCATCTAAAATGCTGTCATATCTATTCGTTAAGATAATATCTGATGAGCTCTTGAACTTTTCAATGTCATTGTCAACAATACAACCGAGAATCTTATCTCCTGTGTTTAATGTTGGTTCGTAAATAGTTAATTCATATCCCTCACCGTGAAGTCTCTTTATTACTCCAAGGATAGAAGAGTTTCTGAAGTTGTCAGAATTTGTCTTCATAACAAGTCGATAAATACCAATTGTTTTATCTCTGTCATGATTTAACTTTTTCTCAACCACATCTGCAATGTAATCCTTACGTGTTCTGTTACTCATTACGATTGCTTCCATAAGATGTTCAGGAACTCCATCGTAATTTGCAAGAAGCTGCTTAGTATCCTTTGGAAGACAATAACCGCCATATCCAAATGAAGGATTATTGTATCCTCCTCCGATTCTCGGATCGAGGCATACACCATTAATTATATCTTCTGTACTTATACCTTTTATCTCAGCATATGTATCAAGCTCGTTGAAAAATGAAACTCTGAGAGCAAGATAAGTATTGGCAAAGAGCTTAACAGCCTCTGCCTCTGTACTTCCCATAATTAACGTATCAATATTTTCCTTTATTGCACTTTCAGTAAGCAGATCAATAAATTTCTGAGCACTCTCTTTAAGATGCTCATCATCCTTATCAATACCAACTATTATTCGGCTTGGATATAAATTATCATATAACGCCTTACTTTCCCTTAAAAATTCAGGGCTGAATATAATGTTGGCCTTGTATTTTTCTTTTATTCTCTTTGTGTATCCCACAGGAATTGTAGATTTAATTACAATTGTTGCATCCTGATTATATAAAAGCACAGTATCTAAAACATTTTCTACAAATGAAGTATCAAAGAAGTTCTTGTCAGAATCATAATTTGTAGGAACAGACACTATAACATAATCAGCATCACTGTATGCTTCTTTTGCATCAATTGTAGCTGTTAAATCCAATTCTTTAGTTTTAAGATATTCTTCTATTTCTTTGTCTACAATAGGTGAAATCCTGTTGTTAATCATATTGACTTTTTCTTCAACGACATCTATTGCAACAACCTTGTTATGCTGTGCTAAAAGAACAGCCAGGCTCATGCCTACATAACCTGTTCCTGCAACGGCAATTTTAACTTTATCAGCCATACCCCTTCTCCATTAGTCAATAAAATTAATTCATATTTTAATTGCCATACAGCGGAAATCAGATATCCAATTCCCACTCGTGATCGAATCTCACAACACCTACATCAGTGAGGTGGGAAACAACATTAAATTCTATAGCGTGTCTGTAATAATCGACAGGTATTCCATCTCCATATTCAATAGTAATATCTATCCAGTATTTGCCGGGAATAAGATTTACATCATTAAACTGAACGCTATATCCACCGTCTTTATCGATATCAAAGTTAGAAAATCTGTCTATTCTTGTATTGGTTCCATGAACCCACAATCCGTCCGCTCTGAATATTCCAAATCCGAATACAGTATCTTCTATCTTTTGTCTCAATCTGTATTTAAGCTTCATTTTAAAGCTTTCACCTGTTTCGAATGTGTATTTCTCATTTCCATCAGCATCTACAAGAGCTTTTTCCACAAATACGGCTCTTGCATCACCACTGTGATCGCCCTTCATGCTTGGTGGGAATTTGTATTTATCGAGCTCTTCGTCACCTGTCTTGTTCTGTTCAAGAATCCAGTTGACATTTTCTTCATCTAATTTCGCCTGCTGAAGCTCATTCATATAATCGAGGTACTTAAGATGCACATCCTTAGGCTCCCCAATCATTTCAACATGGCCTTCCTTTATCCAGATAGACTTATCGCAGAATAACTCAATCTGACCAAGTGAATGGGACACTATAACAATAGTAACTCCACTCTTCTTGATTTCTCTTAATTTATTGAAGCACTTTGCCTGGAAGTTTGCATCACCTACCGCAAGAATTTCGTCAATAAGAAGTACATCCGCATTTACGTTGATGGCAACTGAAAATGCAAGTCTCATATACATACCTGAAGAATATGTTCTAACAGGGTTGTCTATATAATCTCTAAGCTCTGAAAAATCTATAATATCTTCAATTCTCTCATCTATTTCTTTTTTGGTAAGACCGAAAATAGAGGCATTGATGTAAATATTTTCTCTTCCGCTCATGTCAGGATGGAAACCCGCACCAAGTTCAATAAGACTTGATACTCTCCCCTTTAATTCAATACTTCCTGATGATGGATAAATAATTTTTGTGAGAAGCTTGAGAGTTGTTGATTTTCCGCATCCGTTTTTACCGACAAGGCCTACCGCCTCGCCCTTTTTAATTGAAAATGAAATGTTATCCAGAACTTTTCTTAATTCGAACTTATTACGTTTCCAGAAGAGCATTCGCTCCTTTAATTCATTTCCTTTGTCGTAAAAAACTTTAAAATGCTTCGATACATTTCTTACTTCGATAGCATTTTCACTTGATTCCATAATATTCTCCCAAAATCTGGTAAGGCTTTAGAATGTTTCTGCAAAGCCCTTTTGTAATTTATTAAATACAGCCCAGCCTATAATAAAGCTGGCAACTCCGACGATTAACGCATAAATAAGGTTAGTCATATCAGGGAATTGTTTATAATAAAGAATGTCTCTGTATATTTCTATGATTGGTGTCATAGGATTTGCATAGAAAATAAATCTGAGTCTCTCAGGTACAAGGCTTACATCGTACATTACAGGAGTAACATACTGCCATGCCATTGTAATGATTCCAAGAATATACTGCATATCTCTTAAATATACCGTTACACCAGATACTATCATTGCAAATCCAAGACACAGAATATATTCTACTGCCATTACTATCGGAAGTCCCAGTAATGCAACCGGATCTATTCCACGTCCTGAAAACAGGGTAACCGCAATAACAACCACAAATGACAGTAACATGTTAATAAATGCACTTGTAACTGTGGATATAGGCAGTACAGCTCTCGGGAAATAAATTTTCTTTATCATATCCTTTTCGTCCAGAACACATCTTGAACCGTCTGTAAGGCTGGTAGAGAAAAATATCCATGGTATAAGAGCAACAAATAAGAACAGATAATATTGCTCATGTTCACTTCTCATAATTATAGAGAAAACTAATGTGTATACAACGAGCTGGAGTAATGGATTGACGAATGTCCATAAAAACCCAAGAACTGAGCCCTTATATCGGCCTCTTAAGTTCTTTCTTACCAGGCTCTTTATCATTTCTCTGTAATTATAAACCTCTTTAATAGGATTCATTTTACTTTCTCCAATTATTTCGTAGTTTATTTACTGATTTTTCAATGCTTTATTGTAGATTGCATTGATTCTCTTGTTTACAATCTTTCCAACACTTTCCTTAGAAAGTTGCTCATTAATACTCTTAAGGCCGTTTTCCTTAATTCTGTTATAGAACTCCTTATCAGAATAGAGTTTCTTCATATACTCTGCTGCATGATTGGCACTTGCCTCAGCCCATTTTGAGCCTTCAGGGAAGAGAGGAATGTTCTTACCAACATCCACAAGCTTGTAATCAACCATACATGCCGTATCTTCGTTCTGGAATTCTACATTTCCTGACCAGTTAGTTGAAATTGTAGGAGTTCCAAGCATCATGCTCTCTGCAAGAGTAAGACCAAAACCTTCAGAACGGTGAAGAGAAACATATGCATCAACATCTCTTAACATGCTGTTAACTTCAATCTTCTCATACTCTCCTGTTAAGAAGTAAACATTGTTGTATCCTGCAGTCATTCTCTTAAGCTCATCAATATCACCTGTTCTGTGCTTTGAAGGTACAACCTTAATTGCAAGACCAACAGAAGGATCATTTTTCTTAAATGCCTTTTTAAATGCTCTTACAACTGCCTGTGGATTCTTTCTTTCAACAAGAGAATCTGAAGCATACATTGTAAGGAATAAGAACTTATCCTCAGGAAGGCCAAAATACTTTCTGTCATACTTCTCATCGTAGGGAGCTGTTACGCTGTGAGGTACAGTAACTACCTTTTTCTTTGTATACTTTCTGAATACGCTTGAAGCAAACTCAGAAGGAGTCCAGAATTCATTAGCCATACACATATATGGTATCCAGTGTTCAGGTAATTCCTCTAACTCCCATACCCAGTGGGCAATATTGTAATGCTCACTCCATGGTTTTGGACCAAGCTTTAAATATGCACTTGGGAAATCAGCAGTATTAATATGGAATACATTAATACCATATGGGTATCCCTTAGTATTCTTATCTGCAAATGGATTCTCCTGAGAAAAACCATTTTCATTTAAAGTAAACTGGTGTGTAGCAAATGGAATATTCTGATCTTCCATGACACCGGCTAAAAGACGAATACTCTGTCCTAATCCTGTTGCAGAATCTATATCACCTACTAAGTTAATACCCCTTTTAAACTTATTTGGCTTAAACTTCTTCTTTGGCTCAGTCTTAAACTTATGCACAGCCATTCTGCCAGTGTTGCTGGTTACTTTTGCATATATTTTATCTATTATAAATTGTGGCACAATTTTACCGACCACAGGTCTTACCTTGTGTCCAACTTCAAGAATAGTACTACTTAAATCCATCCTGCTCTCCTCTATTAATCACAAGCCCCTGATAACTTTATCTGATACTTAAAAAGAATTTCTTTAATTTCTCTCCAAGGACTTCCGGTGCATAGCTGTCCAGTACTCTGTTATATGCAACAGTATCAACATTACTGTCATAATTTTCCATGGCATTAGCTAATGCTTCAACATCAAAGTTATCTGACATTTTAAATCTGTTAACACAATCGCCAACTATTTCATCATATATAGTAAGATTTCCCACTATAATAGGCTTGTTAAACTGCATTACCTCAACTACAGGCATGCCGAACCCCTCAGCTTTAGATGGGAATATAAAACATGAACAATGTGCATAAAGCTCATTTTTTTTCTTTTGTGAAACATAATTCATGTACTCAATATCTTTAGTAAGAAGCATGGCTCTGTTAATCTGCTGTCTGATATAATTATCATTCTGCTTTCCGGCAAGGACAAGATTTTTTTCTCCACCACGCTTTTTATATAACGCATATGCTGCAAGAAGAATTTCGACGCCTTTTCGCTTTTCCATATTTCCTACATATAAGAAATATCCATCATCCCTTGTCTCAGGAACGTCCTTCATTCTGTCGAGTATTATGTAACTTACCATACTCTTCTTTGTTTTTGCTTCCGGATAGAATCTGTATGTCTGCTTCTTAGTTTCTCTTGAGTTATAGATAATATAGTCTGCATTGGCAATTGTACTCTTCATAAAATGTTTAAAGTAAATTCCATATATTCTACCAACATCTTTTGCATGTGTAATAGGGAACATATCATGTATTGTAACAACTGTTTTGAAATCACCCTTTAACTTCTTTGGGATCAGATTGTTAATTTCCCAGAACACATCCGGCTTTATAATATCCAGCTGCTTCTGAATAAATCCGAAATATGAGAAAACGTCCTGCATTCTGACAGGTTTACCATAAGAAATTACCTTTAAACCCATTTTAGAACAGCTTTTTATATATTCGCTTTTTTTAACATCAGTTATAAGGTAGATATCAAATTCTTTATATTTTACAAGTTCTTTAAGAAAATCGAAAAGATACATTCCAATACCACTTGGTTTTGAACCGAGAGTTCTCGCATCTATGGCAATCTTCATATATAAATCCTCATTATTGTCTATAATAATTT
>OLNE01001419.1_pt1 | contig 17263 bp, 23 predicted proteins | sample 1672431 | NCBI WGS metagenome assembly OLNE01 (sample SAMEA3136685, study PRJEB25190) | human gut metagenome | reverse complement strand
TAACTGGGAGAAAGGAAAAATCCAATTACCATCTAAGATAATTGGATTATACGTGAATAAATGAAGACTTATAACAGAAGAGAAGTTGAAAAAATTATTTTAAAGAATGGATGGGAGTTAGATCATTGTACTGGCGGGCATTCGATTTATAAGAAAGAGGGTGTAAAGAAAACATTATCTATTGCTTATAAGAAATGTAACCGGATGGTTGTGCAGAGACTTATTAAAGAATTTGGGTTAGTTACATAGGAGGATATCATGGAAATTGTTATTATTACAGGACAGAGGAACGGAAACTTATCTGTTACAGGTGATTACAAACATATAAGATATTTTCCTGAACAGATTACATTGCATCCTTACAAACTATCTGAAAGGATTTTGAAATTATGTGATATGTATTTTAAAGCGAATAAAGATTTAGTCATAGTCACATACTCTGAAATTGTATTGGATTCTGCTAGATTATGGGGTGCAAGAACTGGACATTGTGATATTTTGAAATGTATTAACTGCATGGACAATGGAGAAATCCGCACATCTGGATTCAATGAATATGGAGAAATGGAATCTTGGGAAGAAGGAGTTTTTGATATAAAACGAGTTATATTAAAAGAACTGTTAGAGATTAAGCGGTTAAAAATAGGTGAAAAACATGGGTAAATACTTAGTAACAGTAAGAGAAATTTATGAACATCTGTATTTGGTAGAAGCGGATTCTAGTGAGAAAGCAGAAAGCGTTTGCAGTGCGGAGTCAAATGGGTGCCGTATCACTGATTATACAGGTACAGAATATGATTCTGAATTGATAGAAGACGTAGATGATTTAGAGGGTGTTTTTTATGATGAATTATAAAAGGGGAGCGGATATGTACAAAATTATAATATGTATTGCTAATGTAAGTCATTGGTGGAGTGGAGAATCTGTTTATCAATTTGATACATTGGATGAAGTAATCTTATGCCTTAAAACAATATTTCCAAATGATTCCATTAAAGATTGGGAATTCGCTCGTATGAAAAATGCAGATGAAAAATGTGAAAATGGGCGTATTGCAAGTACTTCATGGTATGATGTACTTAAAGGGGAAGCGCCAATGACTTGGTATACTTCTTTTTAGGAGGTGAAAATATGAGTTGGCATACAAAACGGGGAGACTTTCCTGAACCGTATAAGGAAGTAGAAATTCTTTTAAAAGATGGACCTATAAGAAAAGATATGATGATTAAAGGTAAATATGGTAATTATGAATGGAGAAACTGGACAGATAAGTATGTTGTAGGATGGCGCCCTATTGAAAATACTACATAAATACTATAAACTGTAAATAGCCATCTTTTTTGTACCAAGGAAAGGTAAGGTGAATTTGGGAAAGAAAGTTAAAGTAAGAGATATGCAACGAGGCTGGACATATACTATGTCTGATAAGACTATAGAAGAGTTATACCAAGAGCAGTTTAACCTCCCGGTAGATCTTGAAAATGCAGTTCCTAATACAGGACTATTTTTAGCTCCAAAAATTAATTATGATTCATATGATGATACATATGGTTTTCATCTCTATTTAGTACAAGAAGCAAATGAGTTAACAGAAAAAGCATTGAGACCTGGACAACAAGGAACTTTTCGAGTAGTAAGAACTGGAAATAAAATTTGGTCATATCATCCGAATTATTATATTTGGGTAAAGGTAGATTCATTAGACTTTGAAATGGAAGAAGCTCATCCGTTTCCAGTTGCTATTGTTAGAGATGATTATGCGCCGATTCCATTGCCTAATCCATGGAATTGGCAAAAAGTAAATGATTCTCCATCGACAAAAGTAGATGATCATGTCGATGTATGGGATGAGTCGGATGCAAAAACTATAATCGTGTTGGGATTAATATCAATACTATTCTTACTGGCAGGACCGTCCGGTTGGAGTATTATGATAATGATGTGGCTAGTTGCAATGGCATATTTTCACTCTAAACATGAAAAAATCAGAGAAGAAATACTTGAAGAAAGACAAAAGAATGGAGTCCGTGGAAGCGGATTAGACCACAAATTTAGATGGTGAGGTGAATAGCATGAAAGGAAGAGAAGAACATAAATATAAATCAGAAAGCAAAATGAGAGCATTGCTTAAGGATAAGCCACAGTATTTTACTGGTTATTATAATGGTCTATTCAATTCATGCGAATATCTTACTGCTCAAAATTATACTATGACGGCTGTTAGGTTTATGAACTATTTGAAAGAAAATGGATTTATAGAGTCAGTAGAAGACTGCAATGAGGCAATGACTATTGACAATGTAAACTCTTATCTCTCTTGTCTAAGAGGAAGAGATGGAGGATATAGTTCAGATAGTGCTAAAGCAACTACTTATACGGCATTAAAATCATTTGCTGACTATTTGTTAAGCAGAAAAATAATTTCAGAGAATCCTTTTAACTGTGGTATAAAAAGAGTCTCTGTAAAGGATCCGCATAAACAGGTTGCAATGACAGCTGCAGAATTGAAAAAAGTTGTTGAAAGAATAAATGATAATTCTATTGGTACAAAAAGGGCCAATGCAAGAAGGGAAGCTTGGAAAGAAAGGAATCTTGCCATATTTACTCTTCTTATGGTAACTGGTATTCGTGTTACTGCGCTTACAGAACTTAATATGGAAGATATATTCTGGGATCAGAAGATTATTAGAGTTACTGATAAGCGCAGAAACACTTATGAATGTGAACTCGATGATGACAGTATGGATATTTTAAGAAATTGGGTAGTAAAACGTGCAGAACTTTTGAATAAAAGAGATTGTAATGCTCTTTTTATTTCTAACAGACGAACAAGAATCACTGACAAATCAGTGAGAGATTTAGTTAAGGCATATACTGCAGATTTTGAAAAGCATATCACTCCTCATAAATTTAGGAGTACTTTTGCCACATTGTTATATGATCAGACAGGAGACATTGCTTATGTTCAGCAATTAATGAATCATTCTCGGCCAGATACAACACAAAGGTATATTGTTCGGAAGCCTATTAATGCTGAAGCAGCTAAATATGTAAATAGTTTATTGAAATAAGTTCTAAACAATGTTATAATACAAGAAAGGAGGTTATGAAATGCTAAGAAGTGAAAACCTGTATAAGGTATTAGATAAATATTTTGTTCAGATTCAAAAAAATTCATATTTTAAAAGAGAAGTAAAAAAATTTCTTATGGAAAAATATGAATACTCGGATATTGAGTATATGCAGTATATCATTGGAGCAAAAAGCAAAGATGAAATTCCAGATAATGAAATGTATTGGCTTATTGATGCATTCAATAATGTTTTTAAGGCAAACATGGAAATAAAAACATTTTTTTCTGATAAGGAAATAATAAGATTTTCAAACTTAAAGGCAGACTATCTAAAAGCAGAGATCTATCCAATAAAGATAAGTCCGGTAATAGAGATAGCAGAAGACCAATGGGTAACAAAAATCAGTATTGATTTGTTAAAAGAGTTTTATGATAATCAACTTATAATATACAACCCAAGAACTCAGCGCCAGCTTAAGCAAATGCGTAGAGGACAAGATGTATTATATACAATTGATATAGTTTCCTCATCAGTAAAAGCTATTGAGGGATTGATGGACAAGGGAGAATTTGTTCCTAATGCTTTAACTTTAAATCTTAATGTTGATGATCCGGAAGTTGATTTTGATATTATTGGTTCAGAATTAGTACTCAATTCTGGTAAATTTGATATCATTGATGGTTTTCACCGGTTTAGAGCTGCAATAAATACAAAAATTAAGAACCCGGATTTTCAGTTTAATTTCATCTTGAATATTATGAATTTTACAGAGGATAAGGCATGTCAATATATTGAGCAGGAAGACAAAAGGAATAAAATTTCTAAAAGCTACCTGGCTTCAATGGATAAATCATCCTCTACTAATATAATTATTGATAAGCTCAATAATACATTAGATAGTCCAGTAAGAGGCAAGATTGAAAGAGCACATAGAGGAGAAATAGACAAGGCAATTCTATTTTCACTATTGGAGTTTATTCTTAAAACTAAAGATATGAATAGGAGCCAATGTATTAGGACCGCTGTGTTCATTATAAATATTTTGAAGATAATCCAGGAAAATAATCCAGATGTCGTATTCGATGATACTACTATGCCAGTGATAATATATGGATCTACTATTTCAAAAGATGTGTATGAATGTGCAGAAAAAATAGAGAGTGCATTAGAAAAGGATGTACCGATTATTAGCAATGTTACAGATATGAAGATAAATAAAATAAAAGCTTTGTTTGAGGAGGTGTGATTATGTATAATAAAGAACGAAAGCAAGAATATCTGCGACATATGGTAGAGGATCTTGGACGAACCTCACAAAGTTCTTCAGCTCTTTTTAACAAAACAGAAGATTATGAAAAATTATTTAATAAGGATTTGTGTGATTTCACATTTCCTGAGATAGATAAGCTACTATCTGTTTTTTCAGTCTCATCAATAAATGCTTTAAGAAAAAATATAAGTGTTTTACGGAAATATACTGACTGGTGTTGTTCTTGTAATTTATCCATAGACAATATAAATCACTATGATGAAATAAATATGGATATCGAGAACTTAGAGAAATATCTTAATAAGGAGAGATCTGTATGCCCTAGTAGAGAGCAGGTTTTAAAAGATATTTCTAAAATCAGGAACTGTTCTGATAAATTTTTAATCTTGGCTCTATTTGAAGGAGTGAGAACAGAAGCTCCGGGTGAGCTTTTAAGAGTTAAAATAAGTAAGCTGAATGGAAATATCCTTACTTTCGAAAACGGAGAAGAAAAAATCCTATCAGAAAAATTAGTTGCACTTGCCAAGGCTAGTTCAGAGGAAACCGAGTATATATCTGCTACTGGAACTGCTTCTGCGTTAAGTATGGAAGGGAATATCGTTAATTCCAGAAAAAATGCACGTAATGATTCATTGGAAGCTTTAAATTTAAGGCTGACAAACAGGTTAATAGCACTTAGAAAGAAGCTTAACATTCCATATCTTACCATACCTCGGCTTTACACAGCTGGAATTGTAGAACAGTTTAGAGAAATTATGGAGAAATATAATGTTTCTAAGGAAGAAATCTTTGAAGAAAAGTATGTCGAAATGGTTAACTCAAATTATAATATAAGCTCTTATGCTAAGAGAGTACTTAAGAGTAAGTTCTATAATTATTTATAATAGATATTACCACACATGGATTGACTTAATTTGCTATGTGTGGTAATATTTAAACATAACAAACGAACAAATGTTCGAACGTTGGAGGGATTGCAGTGTTAGAGAGACTTTATGAATGTTTTGGAGCTGAAGAGAAAATTGGATTAATTTGCCATATGAATGGCATGGAAATGGGGTGGGTGAATTTTGTAATTGAAAACATATATGAAGAAGGGAATGTTGTAAGATTAGAAACTGGGGATTCTTATATAAAACTTGAGCCAGACTTATATGAAGAAGTTAAAAGTGAATACGGAGAAAAATTTGTTCATGACAAAGATTATATTATATTGTATAAAATGGAGGAAGAAGAGTGCTTTTAAAAGAAATGCGTGAATTAGTAGAAGAATTAAATGTATATGCTCATGCATATTATATGGAAGATACTTCTCTAATTTCTAATTATGAGTATGATAAAAAATACGATCGACTTAAAGAACTTGAAAAAGCTACAGGTATTATTTTAGCCAACAGTCCCACTATTAGTGTTGGCTCAGAAACAGTTAGTGAGCTTGAGAAAGTTGAACATGATCACTTAATGCTGTCTTTAGATAAGACCAAAAATATGGATGAAGTAGAAAGATTTATGAATGGTCTGCCAGGTTTAGCTATGTTAAAAATGGATGGGCTTACTATTTCAGTAAAATATATAAACGGCAAATTAGTTGCAGCAGAGACTAGAGGTAATGGAATCATTGGTGAGAATGTTTTACATACAGTAAACAGTTTTGTAAATCTACCAAAAAAATTCCGTATAAAGATGAAGTAGTAATTGATGGTGAAGCTATTATGGAAATTCATCATTATACTCATCTTAAAGAATTAAAAGATATTGAGTTGAAAAAAGATGGAGAAAGAAAAGGACTCTTCAATGAAGAGCTAGAAAAATATATTAAAGATAATGGTATTAAGAATATCAGGAATTTGACGGCTGGTTCTGTTAGGCAGCTTGATAGTTCTGTTACAAAGGAAAGAAAAATTAAGTTTGTTGCTTGGAAAGCTATTCGTGGTATAGATGGGAATAGTTTTATGAAAAGGTTGCAGATATTAGAATTGTTAGGATTTGAAGTGGTCCCTTGGGTGAAAGTTGATAACATTGAAGAAAATATTAAAAAACTTAGAGAAGTTGCAAGAGAAAAGGATTTTCCTATTGATGGAATCGTATTTTCGTATGATGATATTAATTATAGTGAAAGCTTAGGAAACACATCACATCATGTTCGATCACAGTTAGCTTATAAGTTCGCAGATGATAAGTTTGAAACAATAATTAGAGATGTAAAGTGGAGCATGGGAAAGACTGGACAATTAACACCTGTGGCAGTTTTTGATCCGGTTGAAATAGACGATACTATTGTTGAAAGAGCCAGCTTGCATAACGTGAGTATTTTCAAAAGCTATGAGTTGTCAGCAGGAGATAGGATCACCGTGTATAAAGCAAATATGATCATCCCCCAGATTGCTGAAAATCTGACCAGAAAAGGTGACAAATTGTTTACTATTCCTGATAAATGTCCTATTTGCGGGGGGCGCATAAAAATTATAGGTGAAAATGAGACAGAAGAAATTCAATGTATGAATCTTGAATGCAAAGGGAAACTTCTTGGTGAATTATGTACTTTTGTAAGTAAAGAAGCACATGATATTACAGGACTTTCTAAATCCACTCTAAGCCTATTAATAGAGAAAGAATTTATTAAAGGACCTTCAGACTTATTTTATTTAAAAGATTGCCGGGAAATGTTATTGACATTACAGGGACTAGGAGCAAAAAAGGTTGATAAAATCCTGGAGTCAATAGAAAAATGTCGCAAAACAACATTACCTAAATTTCTTTATGGACTGTCTATACCTTTAATTGGACGGAGTGTCAGTAAGCAGTTAAATGCTGTTGAAGAGAAGAGAGCAAGAGAAAAAGGATTAAAGACAGCATTTGATAGTTTTATTGAAGATATGGATTCTCAATATGATTTTACATGCTTAGAAGACTTCGGCTTTGCGAAAGCTTCTTCCTTGAAAAATTATTTTGAAGAAAATCAAAGATATATAATTGAACTTGCTGCAGAATTCCAGTTTGAAGAAATTCCTCAGGAGGCTATAAAAGATAATTTAAATGGGAAAACATTTTGTATTACTGGAACACTTACTGAGTTTGCGAATAGATCAGCTCTGATAGAGAAAATAGAGTCCCTTGGAGGCAAGGTTACCGGTTCTGTAACCAAAAAGACTGGCTACCTTATTAATAATGATGCAATGTCAAAGAGTAGCAAAAATGCGAAAGCTATAGAACTTGGTGTGCCGATTATTTCAGAAAAAGATTTTATAAACAAGTTTGTAAAATAAGTGTTGACAAAATGAAAAGCCTATGATATACTTAGACCAAGTTAAGAGAAAATTATTTTTTTTAACTTGTAAACAAGTTTGTAAAACATATTGACAAGAATTACAGACTATGTTATAATACAAACATCAAAAAGGAAGAGGAAAATGAGATATGTTTTAGAAAGTGAAAAATATCCTGGAAATTATTTGGTATTTAAACATGGAAGTCCTCCTCATGTGGTGGATTTAAAATCTGCTCAGAAGTTTGATAATGTACCAAAAGCCTTAAACAGGATAACAACAATTCCTAAAAATTTAAGCATATACGCCCCTTGGAAAGTAACATCAGTTGATGAGAGAGTTGGTTTTGTACAGCAGAATAAATCTCTTGTAGAGATTGGTGATTATAAAAAGAAAATAGATGACAGCATATTGCCTATTAAAGAAATATTAGGTAATAGAAAACCTTTAGAAAAACAGCTAAAGGAACTGGAGCTTATATCTCAGGATCTTGATCACTATATAGAATTTAATAAACTGAATGTTACTTCTGGATATTGGGCATATAAAATTAGGAAAGTGATTAGAGAGAAACGAAGAAGCATAAAAGAGGATTTATACTATATAGATTATCTTCAGACTGCTTCGTTACCTCAAATTGTAAATGGAGAAGGGAGACCTAATCCGGATAATCAAAAATATCAAATTAGATCAGATATTGGACAAGAGTTTTTTAATCAGAAGTACATATCTAAAGAAATAGCAGAGAAGATTTGCAAAGAAATAGAGGAGATTACATAATGAATGAATTAATTATGCTGGTAGGTTTACCTGCTTCCGGTAAAAGTACATGGGCTAAAGAGTATTCAAAAACTCATCCTGATTATATAGTGCACTCTTCTGATAAACTCAGAGAAGAAATGTATGGAGATAATTATGATGACGCAGATAACAGTAAAGTATTTGAAGAACTGCATCGTAGAATACTGGAAGATTTGAAAATGCATTCGGTTATTTATGATGCTACTAATTTGGTAAAGAAAAGAAGAGTGCATTTTTTAAAAGCAGTTCCTAAACATGTTTATAAAACATGCGTTATATTTTTAAAAACGTATGAAAAATGTTTAAAGGACAACTCAAAAAGGGAAAACTCAGTTCCAGACGAAGTGATTACCAGAATGAGAAAAGTATTTTCTCCACCAATGTATCATGAGGGATTTAATGAAATTAGAGTTGTACAAGATGATCATAAAGATATAAAAGATTTAATAGATGCAGCTCGTGGCTTCGATCAAGAGAATCCACATCATTCTTTAACTCTTTATGAACATCTGAAAAAAGTTTCAGAAGGAGTGCCTAGAGAAGAAAATTTATGGGTGGCAGCCAGTCTCCATGATATTGGAAAACTTTTCACTAAATCAAGAATTAATAGAAAAGGTGAAGAAGATAGCTATTGTCATTACTATCAGCATCATTGTGTTGGAGCTTATGAGTATTTAACATGTTTTGATTTTTCCGGTGCGATTACAGGGAAAGATATATATGATGCCTTTTATACAGCAAATTTGATTTATTACCATATGTATCCCTATTTATCATGGTCGCAATCAAACAAGGCAAAGAATAAAGATAAGTATTTAATTGGAAAACAGATGTTTTCAGATGTGATGTTACTGCATGAAGCTGATATTAAGGGGCACTAATTATAACACATAAACAATGATATAAAACAGGAGAAATAAAAATGAAAATTATTAAAGTGGGTAATACATTTAGAACCTATGATGATTCATTAGAAACTTTTGACAAGCTTCCAGCACAGAATTATGTTGTAAGATTTCAAAAAAATTCAGGCTTCTTTTTAGAGAAATACGCAGATATTGAGATTAAAGAGAAAACTTATGGAGTACACATGAGTAAAGTTGAGAAGGTTCTTAAAGCTTTCCCAAGGTCGAAAAAGAATCTTGGTGTCATTCTTTCCGGTAACAAAGGAATTGGTAAATCATTATTTGCAAAAACATTAGCTGTTGAAGCAACAAAAGCTGGTTTGCCGGTAATTATTGTTGATACATATATTCCAGGGATTGCAAGCTTTATTGAAGAAATTGAACAGGAAGTAATGGTACTGTTTGATGAGTTTGACAAAACATTTGGTAGTATTAAAGCTGCTGATGGCATGGCAGATCCTCAAACAGAAATGCTTACATTGTTTGATGGATTGTCTCAAGGGAAGAAAATGTTTGTGATTACTTGTAATGACCTCAAGTCGTTAAATAGTTATTTAGTAAACAGACCTGGAAGATTCCATTATCACTTTAGATTTGAGTATCCGTCAGATGCTGAAATTACAGAGTACTTAGAAGATAAGTTAGATAAACAGTATTACAGTGAAATTGAAAAAGTAATTTCTTTCGCTCACAAAGTAGATTTAAACTATGACTGCTTAAGAGCAATTGCATTCGAGTTGAATTTTGGGGAGCCTTTTGAGATAGCAATCAAAGACTTGAACATTATTAATCTGAATGGTGTTACATATGAAGTCATTTTACATCTTGAAGATGGTTCTGAAGCAACTACAAAATCGACTATTGATTTCTTTGATAAGAGCGCAACGATTGAACCAGAATTCTGCTTTAAAGGAACCTATGTAGATGCTTCTTGTAAAGTTCTTGATTGTGAGTTTGATCATAAAAAAGGCATTGTCTATGTATCTGGAAATGATATTAAATTAGAAAGTGATAATTACTACAATGATGAAGAAGATAAAAAGTTTGTCAAAGCAATGAAACCAGCATATATGACTTTTGTAAGAGCAAAAAGTAAAGAGCTGCATTATGCAGTATAAATAATCTATATATAGATACCTTCATAGGTATCTATAGAGGGCAGTAGCCAAGCGGTAAGGCACTGGAATTTGACTCCAGCATTCATGGGTTCGATCCCCATCTGCCCCGTAGTTCTAAGTTAGCTCTGAAGGCCAAAGAGGTAACCAATAGAACTAAGGTATACCTACTTATGTTCATGGCGAGCATAGATAAAACTTAAGTGAAAATTTGGATGGTTTAATAACTGGAACCTGTTCAAAAAAGGGAACACAGTACATTGGTAGCAATGGTTTGGATGTACAAAACATTTATATAGATGTGCTTTGTGCTAATGAGGAAGTGGAGCGGAGAGGACTGTACAAGTATGGTACGTGTAGTTAGTATGAAGCAGAAAGTAATCAAGTCAGTGAGGGTGATGGAAAGAGAGAGGGTCTGAGAATGATGACGATCATTCATGTAGCTGACACGATTATATAATAAGAGCATTATGTTTCAGTATGTTATGTTTGTATTGGTGGTCAAATTGGCCGCCACATGGAAACTTAGCTCAGTTGGTTAGAGCAACCGGCTCATAACCGGTCGGTCCTGGGTTCGAGTCCCAGAGTTTCCATTTCTCCTGACGAAGGAGTGACTTTTATAGGCTGTAGAGTTTCAACAAGAAACAAGCGAGAACTTGAATTAGATGATGAAAATTCAAAAGAATTACTTGAGGAAGCGAGAAGTTAAATGAAAATTAAAAATTTGGCTGTTGGATTATTGATGGCAGGATTGGCACTTTCATGTACTGGATGTGGTGGTGATGAAGTTATAAATGAGAAAGGTGAAAAAGTTCAATCATTTGGACAATTTATTGAAATCAACAAAACGAGTATTGTATTAAGTGATGGTTATACAGTTGACCAATATTTTGTATATGATAAAACGACTAAAGTTGTATATGTATTCCAAGGTTTAAAAAATTTTAGTGGCATTACACCATATTATGTATTAGATGAAAATGGCAGACCAGAAATCGCAATCTATGGAAAAAATTATAATGGATAAGGAGAAAGAAAAATTATCTAAAGAGATCGTTTTTAGTTAGGACATGAAACTGGTGACGCTGGAAAGACAGATAGTTTTTGAGATGTTTTGTAAAGCTTTAGAGAAAATGTAGGGGATTGAGCTGATCAAAGAACACATAATCCTGTTGTGATTGCAGCACGACAGGTCATGCATGAAAATTTAGTATGGTATGTAGCTCAGTCGGTAGAGCATGCGGCTGTTAACCGCAGTGTCGTTGGTTCGAGTCCAACCATATCATATTTGTGATCCTGAGATGGTAACAAAATTGGTTTAAAATCCAATTGTCCCAAAAATATATAAAAACGTGAATAGTAGTAAAGCGATTGTACTGCGAAAGCAACTGATTCATCAGTTATGAGGGATGATCTTATCAGAAATGAATGATAAGAAGTTCATAAGAGAACTGACAGTAAAGTAGCGTTTACTGTTGAACAAAAGAAAATAGTAACTATTAAAATTTAAAATTCAGGAGGTCTTTATTATGACAACAGAAAAAATGAATGTACACAAAGCATTAGCGGAACTGAAGATCTTAGATGATCGCATCGTAAAAGCAATCAACAGTGTAGAAGCTTGTATTTCAAATAAGCATTCTAACACAAAAGTCAAAGGTGTAGATATCAAAGTTTATACAGAAGTTATGAAATCTTCTTATGATAAGGCAACTGACTTAATTAAGAGAAGAGAAGCTATTAAAAGAGCTGTGGTTCTTTCAAATGCAGTAACTAAAGTCACTGTTGCTGATAAAGAGTATACAGTAGCTGAAGCTATTGAAATGAAAAATCATGGAATGGACTTCAAGAAACTTTTAAAACAGAAAATCAAAAAACAGTATGATGCTGCTATGGCTCAGATTATAACTGAGAATGGAAAATTAGAAGATAAAGCTGAAAATTATGTTGTTGGACTCTATGGTAGTAAAGAGGGAAAGACCTCTACTGAAGAGTTTACAAAAACTAGAGAAGCTTATATAGAAGCTCAGACAATGGAACTTGTTGATCCAATTGGTGTTCTTAAAGAAATGGAGGATTTAGAAACAGAGATTGCAGAGTTCACTGCTGAAGTAGATGCGGCACTTTCAGTAAGTAACTCTCTGACAGAAATCGAAATTACATACTAAGATATATTCACTGCTTATCGAAAACTTTAAACTATAATCTATATGTCTTTTTAGCTGGGTTAGACATATATAAAACAATAAAGAAACCACAGCATTACTTATACAGTAGATAATAGTATAAAATACAAAATGGATTAGGGTTACGTGGTCACATAGGACCTGTAAGCTTAATATATATTATTGGATGAGGCAGATAGCCTATGGTACTGTAAAGTTTAAAATTCAAAACTCAAATCTTAAAATTCAAAATTCAAAGTTTATCCCAGTTTAAAGATTAAAGAATAAAGCATAAAGAATAAAGATTTATCAAATCCTTGGTAAAAGTTTATGAGCATGATTATACTTGGCTCTTAGTTTGTACAAGGCTGATAAGTAGTGAATAAACGTAGATGTAATCATTTTTCATAAATAAGCTGGCAGATGGAGGTCTGTCAGCAACATCCACTCATGGTGGAATTGGCAGACACGTTAGATTTAGGTTCTAATGCTTAATAGCGTGAGAGTTCGAGTCTCTCTGGGTGGATTAATAAATAGGAAGGAGTAAAAAATGTTTCAAGTAGGAGATATAGTACAAGTAATAATAGTGCCTAAAAAATATAAACAATATGATATTGCAGGTGCTACAGGCATTGTAAAAACAGTTTATTCTAACAATATAAGAATACATATTTCTAGTTATTACAATGAAGAATCAGAAGAAGGAGATTTTTATTTTAAAGAAAATGAACTAGATAATTTTACAAGAAAGGAAAATGATATGTCAATTATAGAACTTTGGGAGAAAAGAAGTATTGAAAAGATTGATAAGGAAACTGAAATTAAATTAATGGAGTTACTTGCAGAAGATGAATATACTCATGATTTAATTTTACATATGAATGATCTAAAAGATGCCGGGTTTAAAGTTGAAATACCAAATAATATTTATGATATGACTTCTGATTATACCAGAGGAATGAGAACTATTACTTTAAGTTCAGCGGAAGAGAAAAAAGCTAAAATTAAAAAAGCAGTAGAAGAAATTGGTGTCTTATTAGAGATGTGTAAAGGAGATATTGAGAAAGAAATGGAAATTCTTTGTAGTTATGGGATTGTTGAGTACCCATTTGGGAGAATGGTTATTAGGGGGTAACATTTGTGGAAAATAAAAAGAAGGTTCTGATTGTAGTTGATGTACAGAATGATTTCGTTTATGGAAGCCTCGGCACACCTGAAGCTGAGGCCATTATCCCGAAAATTAAAGAAAAATTTGAAGAATATAAAAATAATGGGGATTATGTAGTGTATACAATGGATACACATAATTCAGATTATTTGAATACTTCTGAGGGTAAAAAACTTCCTGTTGAACATTGTATATATCGAACTTTAGGGTGGGAGGTTATAGATGAAATTCATCCTGCAAAAAATAATTGTAACAATTTTATGGTATGTAAAAAGTCAACTTTTGGTTATGAAGGCTGGGATTGGGAAGAAATATTTGGGACAGACAGTGATATAGGCAATTTAAACATTGAAATCATAGGTGTGTGTACAGACATCTGCGTTATCACAAATGCTCTTCTTATCAAAACTTATTATCCGGAGGCAGAGATCACAGTAGATGCATCATGTTGTGCCGGAACTACACCGGAGAAGCATAAAGCAGCACTTGATGTAATGGAAAGCTGTCAAATTAATGTGATAAATAAAAATTAAATTAAACAATGGAGGAAATTAAAATGATGAATAATTTTATGAATGGAATGTTTGGAAAAATTGGTAGTGGAATGTGCAAGTTATCCATGAGCGGAAATATTGCAGTGAAAACTTCTAATGGATACAAGAGTTACAATGTTAAATCCGGCAAGCTCACAAACTGTGGTAATTTCGTGTTTCCTGGAGTAGATGAAAACTTCTTCTTTGTTATTCCGACAAATAAAGTAAGTAAAGGAGACATCATCCTTGTAAATGGTAAACCCAAATGCGTCATCGAAGCAGATAAAACAAAGATCACTGTAATCAATTATGAGGACTCTACAGTTGAAACAATTCTTCCGGAACGTCATGTATTTATGGGAAATACTTATTTCTATGGGAAAATCGTATCTATGTTCGGAAGCAATCTTGGAAAAGATAAGAATAGTGCAAACAAAATCTTTAAATATATGATGATGTCTCAGATGATGAATGGGGCGGCCGGTACCGGAACTGGAACAGACAATAATCCTATGAACGCTATGATGCCATTTATGATGATGAACGGTAGTATGGGAGATATGTTTGACGGCATGTTTGATTTCAGTATGGATGATACTGATGCAGAAGATGATGAAGTAGAGGAGGACGAATAATTATGGGATGTGGAAGTTGGGACACTAAAAGTTTTGTAAGTTATTCAACTGCAAAAGGATATGATACTGATTCACGAGGAGTAGTTACAGGAAGCTATTCTAATCAGGAAATGTTTAAATCAAGAAGGCTTGATTCATCACTCAATCCTAAAAATGTTATCAGAGAATGTTGTGATAATGAAGAGCATCCAAATACTTTACCGGTTATTTTGGCTTTAGATGTTACAGGATCTATGGGTAAGGCTGCAGTAGAAATTGCAAAGAAGCTTAATGAAATCATGACAAAATTATATGGCCAGATTAAAGACGTAGAATTTATGATCATGGGTATTGGAGATTTGGCATATGATAATTGTCCGATTCAAGCTTCTCAGTTCGAATCAGATATTAGAATCGCAGAACAGCTTGATAAAATTTATTTTGAATTTGGTGGCGGCGGAAATATGTGGGAATCATATACAGCTGCATGGTTTTTTGGATCCCGTCACACTAAACTTGATTGTTGGGACAGAGGTAAAAAAGGTGTAATTATTACTATTGGGGATGAGAGACTTAATCCATATCTGCCAGTATCAGGTATGAGAGCTAAATTAGCTGACGTAACTGGAGATTTACTTCAGGCAGATGTGGAAACCGATGATTTGTATTCAGAAACATCCGAGAAATTTGATATTTATCACATCAATGTAAATCATCGTAATAGTTATGATCAGAGAGGGATCGTTGAGTCTTTCTCAAAATATCTTGATGATGACCATTTCAGAACAATTGATCATCTTGATGATATTGCAGATGAAATTGTAAAAATTGTCGTTGCAGCTGACGAAAATAATGAACCTGCAGTAGTCTCATCCACTGTAATTTCTGCAGAGACAGATGAATCAGGAGCTATTGTTTGGTAAGGAGAATAACTTATGAAAGATATAAAAATTGTCATTGGAGCGAACTTTGGTGACGAGGGCAAAGGCAAATTAACAGATTATTATACTAAAAATGCAGATAACTGTATCGTTGTGTGTTCAAATGGCGGTGCTCAGAGAGGGCATACAGTATTAAAATCAGACGGAACCCGGCATGTCTTTCACCATTTCGGCTCTGGAACATTAAACGGAGCAGATACTTATTTACCGGAGGATTTTATTTTAAATCCTCTGGTATTTAGGGAAGAATGGGAAGAGTTGAAGAAATTAGGATGGGAACCTTATGTGTACGTTCATGAACAATGTATGATTACGAATCCTCTTGATATGATGGCAAATCAAATTATTGAGCGAAGTCGCGGTGATAATAAACACGGAAGTTGTGGAATGGGTATTTATAATACAATTCAACGATATAAAAAGCATATTGATTCATATTCATTATCATGGGCATATTATATGAACATGTTCAAAAACATGGGAATTAAGTTATCTGAGCAGGAAGAAGAATTATTTCATCCCGTAAAAAATCCTGGGCTTCGAGACCATTACAATGAAGATCTTGATTTTATGATGTCTCATGTACATGTTGTAAATAATATTCAATTACTTAATGGATACGATAACATAGTATTTGAAAATGGGCAGGGGCTTCTTTTAGATCAAAATAATACTGAATATTACCCACATCTTACTCCATCTAACACTGGTATTAAAAATCCTGCAAGAATTATAAAGTCTGTAAATTGGACTGATGAAATTAATATAGAAGCTTGTTATGTGACGCGTACATATATGACGCGGCATGGAGCCGGTGCGTTCCCAACTGAATGTAATAAGGAAGAGATTAATCCAGACATAAATCTGGACATAGAAGATTTAACCAATGTTCCAAATCCATATCAGGATACTTTGAGATATGGGAAGTTAAATGTAAAAGAATTACATGAAAGATGTCAAGCAGATATAAAAACTGCAGGACTCCCGTGCCAGAAAACCTTAGCTATAACGCATATGAATGAATGTGGAAAGATAGCTTTATCTGTTCGTGATACATTTAAAGACGATTGGAAAGTAAAGTATTTTTATTTTGAGGTGAACTAAATTGGGTCAAACTAGAGAACGAATCATAAAACTATCACAAAGACCAGAATATATAGATTTGATGTTGCATCATGAGCTAGGAGATGATTATCCATATGAAATAAATCTTCAAAAACTGGCGTATTTACTTTGTGAAATATTTGATATTATGCAGCAGACAAATCTTACTGAAGATGAACTTGAGAAATTAGAATACTTGTATACTGAAAGATATGAATCAAACAAATCTATATCAAACCCAAACAATGAAGTTACTTGGTAGAGAGGTGACAAACTATAAACAGTCAAGGGGTTTTAAAAAATTTT
>OLNE01001418.1_pt1 | contig 17268 bp, 14 predicted proteins | sample 1672431 | NCBI WGS metagenome assembly OLNE01 (sample SAMEA3136685, study PRJEB25190) | human gut metagenome | reverse complement strand
TCTGCCGCACCTCGCTCGCCGTATCGGCACTTAGAATTATGCGGTATTGCCTAAAATTCCTGCCAAGAAAAGTTCACATCCTTGTGGTAGAATAAATATTATGATGTTCAAGCAATATCGCCCATGGAAAGGGGACTACCCATGTCGCAGATGACAAAGCGCGCACTGGAAGCTTCGCTCAAGGAACTGCTGCGCCACAAACCGCTGGACAAAATCACGGTCAGCGACTTGACCGACCACTGCGGGGTCAACCGCATGACCTTTTATTACCACTTTAAGGATATTTACGACCTTGTGGAATGGTGCTGCGAGGAGGACGCTGCCCGCGCGCTGGCCGGGCAGAAAACCTATGATACCTGGCAGCAGGGCTTTTTGCAGATTCTGGAAGCCCTGCGGAAGGACAAAGCGTTTTTTACCAGCGTCTACCGTTCCATCAGCCGCGAACAGCTGGAAAATTATCTCTACCGCCTGACCTATGACCTGATGATGGGCGTTGTGGAGGAGCGCGCCGCCGGTATGACGGTTCGCCCGGAGGATAAAGAGTTTATCGCCAACTTTTATAAGTTCGCCTTTGTGGGGCTGACACTGGACTGGATCAAAAACGATATGCGTCAGGACCCCGCCCAGCTGGTGGAACAGCTTTCCACCCTGATTCACGGTGATGTGACCAAGGCGTTGGAAAAATGCCGCATTGATAAAAGCTGATGTACATCTTGCGTTAAGGGCCGAACCATGAAATGCACGATCTGCGAAAACCTAATGTAGGCCGCCATGGCCCCCACCATCTTCCGCTGTTTTCCCGCCCCTGTAACAAAAACTTCAAATTTTATACAAAACAGCCGCCGTGATAAAAATTTAATCACGGCGGCTGTTTTGCTGATTGTGAACCCCGCCTCCGCTGGTTATACTATAGATATTCCAAAAGGAACGCCCCAGATAAACAAACCAACGTGATAAACAAACCAACGCAAGGAGGCTTTTTTATGTATTATTCCAGCGGTAACTATGAAGCTTTTGCCCGTCCCGAAAAACCGGAGGGCGTTGACCACAAGAGTGCCTACCTTATCGGCAGCGGCCTGGCCGCGCTGTCCGCCGCATGCTTTATGGTGCGTGACGGCCAGATGAAGGGCGAGCACATCCATGTGCTGGAGAAGGACCCCATCCCCGGTGGTGCCTGCGATGGCTACAAGTACCAGGACATCGGTTACGTTATGCGCGGCGGCCGTGAGATGGACAACCACTTCGAGTGCATGTGGGATTTGTTCCGCTCCATCCCCTCCATTGAGGATGAGAACGTCACCGTGCTGGACGAGTATTACTGGCTGAACAAGCACGATCCCAACTACAGCCTGTGCCGCGCCACCGTCAACTGCGGCGAGGATGCCCACACCGATGGCAAGTTCGGCCTGTCTGACAAGGGTGCCATGGAGATTTTGAAGCTGTTCATGACCCCGGACGAGCAGTTGTACGATAAAAAGATCACCGACTTCTTTGATGACGAAGTCCTGAACACCAACTTCTGGCTGTACTGGCGCACCATGTTCGCCTTTGAGAACTGGCACAGCGCCCTGGAGATGAAGCGCTACCTTCAGCGCTACATCCACCACATCGGCGGCCTGCCGGATTTCACCGCCCTGCGCTTTACCCGCTACAACCAGTATGAATCCATGATCCTGCCCATGGTCAAGTACCTGGAAAGCTATGGCGTGCAGTTCCATTACGGCGTCAAGGTGACCAACGTTGCCTTTGACTGCGCCAACGGCAAAAAGCAGGCCACCCGCATTGATACTCTGCGCGACGGCCACGAAGAGTGCATTGACCTGACCGAGAACGACCTGGTGTTCATCACCAACGGCGGCTGTGTCGAAAACTCCACCATTGGCAGCCAGACCACCGTTGCCCCCCTCAAGTTTGATCTGAAGGAAGGCGGCGGCTGGGATCTGTGGCGCAAGATCGCCGCCCAGGACCCCAGCTTCGGCCACCCGGACAAGTTCTGCTATGACCCGGAGCTGAGCAACTGGATGAGCGCCACCATCACCACGCTGGACCAGCGCATTGTGCCCTATATCAAAAAGATCTGCAAGCGCGATCCCTTCACCGGCAAGGTCGTCACCGGCGGCATTGTCTCCGTCAAGGATTCCAGCTGGCTGCTCAGCTGGACCCTGAACCGCCAGCAGCAGTTCCGCGACCAGCCCAAGGACCAGCTCTGCGTTTGGGTGTACAGTCTGTTCAGTGATAAGCCCGGCGATTACGTCAAGAAGCCCATGCGCGAATGCACCGGCGAGGAGATCTGCCAGGAATGGCTGTACCACATTGGTGTACCAGTTGACCAGATCGAGGATCTGGCTGCTAACAGTGCCAACACCGTGCCCTGCATGATGCCGTATATCGACGCTTTCTTTATGCCGCGCGCTGCCGGCGACCGCCCGGATGTTGTGCCCGAAGGCGCTGTGAATTTCGCTTTCATCGGCCAGTTTGCCGAGACCAAGCGCGATACCATCTTTACCACCGAGTATTCCATCCGCACCGGCATGGAAGCGGTTTACACCCTGCTGAACGTTGACCGCGGCGTACCGGAGGTCTGGGGCAGCGTATATGATATCCGCGACCTGCTGGATGCCACCGTAAAACTGCGCGACGGCAAAAAGGTCACCGATATGGAGATGAACGTTGTGCAGAAACTGGCCCTGAAAGAAGCTTTGAAGAAGCTGGAGGGCACCGAGATTGAAAAACTGCTGAAAGAATACAATGTGATCTGAAGCGTATCATCATTCTTCCATAAAAAACACTGCCCCGGCGGGATATCTTGTCCCGCCGGGGCAGTGCTTTATATGATTCTATTTAAGGCAACACCGCACAATTCCCGCCTTACGGCTTAAGCACCGCTCCGACGGCTGCGGCACGGCATCTGCGTTGCCAAAATGCTCGATAAGACATCCAGTATTATCTGCGCTTTTGGCCTAGCAGCTGCCGCACCTCGCTCGCCGTATCGGCACTTAGAATTATGCGGTATTGCCTTAACATTTGCGTTTGCAATCTATTCTGCTTACCCCAAAATTGCAAAGCTCTGTGCACCCAGCACCAGCTCATCGCCCTTCACTTCGGCTTTGCCGATCACATGCAGCACGCGGGTACCGTCTTCCAGCTTCAGGGGCAGTTCTGCTTCCTCGCGGGCGGGGTTCACCGCGCAGATCAGCTTGCCGCGCTCCCAGGCAAACGGGCGGTAGCTGCCCTTTGCCTTGGGGGCAAACCGCACATGGAACGGCGCATCGGAATCCAGATCCCGGTGGCTGTGGCGGAAGTTCAGCACCCCCTGCACGGTATGCCACAGGCTGTCAGGGTCTGCCTGCTGGGCAGCCACGGTGGGGGCGTCCGCGGCATCGTCCACCGGCAGGTACAGCTTGTCGGCTGCGGCGGTAGAAAATCCCTTGTTGGCGCTGTTATCCCACTGCATGGGGGTGCGGGAACCGGTACGGAAATAGCCGCCCTCCTTGGTGGGCAGCGGCAGATAGCGCATGCCGATCTCATCGCCATAATACACAAACGGTGCGCCGGGCAGGGTAAACAGCATGGCGTAAGCAATTTTCAGCTCATCCGGGGTCAAACCGGCGGAGGGGCGGATGGTATCATGGTTGCAGGTAATCAAGCAGTACAGGCCGTCCTTGCGGGTCGCCTTGTAGCTGGGCAGCCAGTCATCCAGGAACTTGTCAATACCCGTGCCGGAATCCGCACAAAAATACGCCTTGCCGATGTTATGCGGGTCAGAATCTATTGCGCCATCATAATTGCGCATCAGCCAGCTGTAGCCATTGCCCTGCCATTCCAGCATAAAGTCCATATCAAAGCCGTTTTTCAGGGACTGGCGCGGCTGGTTCCATTCGCTCACCAGAGCGGCTTCGGGGTATTCCTTGTCCAGCATAGCGGCAATATCGCGCCAGATGGCACAGGTATACTTTTTGTGGTGGGTATCATTCTTGACCAGGCTGGATGCCATATCCACACGGAAACCATCGCAGCCCATATCCAGCCAAAAGCGCATCACATCCTTCACGGCTTCCACCGTTGCGCGCGGGCCGGGGGCGTCGGTGGGCATTTGCCACTTTTCGCGGCACTTGCCGTAACCATAGTTCAAAGCAGGCTGGCACTTGAAGAAGTTCAAAATATAAGTACCGTTGCGGTCGGTCTCGCCGCCAATGAACGGCATACCGTCACCGGCGCTAAAGCAGGAGTCCGTCCAGATATAGCGGTCGGAATACTCATTCTTTTCCGGCTTGCTGCTCTCCTTAAACCATGCGTGTTCCTCGCTGGTATGGCCGGGCACCAGGTCCAGCAGCACATGGATGCCCTTGGCATGAGCTGCTTCAAACAGCGCTTTGGCATCCGCGTTGGTGCCATAGCGGGGGGCAATCAGCTTATAATCGCGCACATCATACCCGGCGTCCTTGAACGGGGAATCAAAGCAGGGGTTAATCCAAAGGGCGTTGCACCCCAGCTCTTTGATGTAATCCAGCTTTTCGATAATTCCCTTCAGATCGCCGATGCCATCCCCGTTGGTATCATAAAAGCTTTGGGGGTAAATTTCGTAAAAAACTGCGTCTTTCAGCCATTGTTTCAAAACAATCCCTCCTATTATTTTCTGTCCCTCTGCGCGGAATCCGGCGCACCGTATGGTTCCCGCTGCACCGGGCAAAGTTCCACTTTTATCATACGGTTCCGCACGGCAGTTGTCAATCACCTTTCACAAAAACAGACGCAGATATTTTTAATTTTCTGGTGCCGGTGCACAATTTTGTCCGCTTATGGTGCATTCTGCTGCGTAACGCTGCTGTTCAGCATCCGGGCAAATTCGCGCGCAGCTGCGTTGGGAACACGGCCGCCATCCTGCACCAGCACAACATGACGGGTGGGGATTTCCTCTTTCAACTGGATGGTAAACACATCCCCCGCGGCCAGGGCGTCCTTGGCAAAATTCTGCGGCACATACCCCAGCCCCAGCCCGCTTTTGACCAGCGGCACCACCTGGTCGGTGGTAGCGGCCTCAGTATCCGGCTGCAAAACAAGATTGTTGCTTAAGTAAAACTGGTTATAGAACGCATAGGTCATCGTCTCGCTGCCCAGGCAGATCAGAGGGTATTGCTGCAGTTCTTTCAGCGCCCAGCGGCGGCCCTGCAAAAATTCAAAGTCCCTGCCGGCAATCAGAATTTCCTGGAACGGCATCAGCAGGGTACGGCGCATCGTGGATTCCAACCGGGCCGGGGTGGTGATCACACAAAGATCCACCAGCCCGCGCCCCAGCGCACGGATGGCCTGCGGGGTGGAATGGTTGGCAATGCGCAGCCGCACGCCGGGGTAACGCCGGTGGAATTCCCGCAGCTTATCCAGCAAAAACACATTCAAAGCGGTCTCGCTGGCGCTAATTGTCAGCGCGCCGCTTTCCAGCGCGGTAATGCCCGCCAGCTCGCTTTCCCCCGCCTGCAGCTGCTCCTGGGCGATTTCCACGTGGGCAAACAGCACTTCGCCCTCCGGCGTCATCGTCACGCCGCGGGTGCTGCGCACCAGCAGCTTGCAGCCCAGCTGTTCCTCCAGCCGGTTCAGGGCGCGGGTCACATTGGGCTGGCTCATGCGCAGCACATTGGCCGCGCGGGTTATACTGTGATATTTGCAGACATAGTAAAATAAGCGGTAATATTCATAGTTTACATTCACAGTTTTTCCTCTTTTCCTGCGTTTTGCCATATCAAATACAAATATTTTGCATGCGAAACATATATTTTACAAATGTGTTTTCCGACAGTATAATACAAACCGTTCCAGAAAACAAGGCATACCGGCAGGGTTCGTGCATACTCCCCCCAGGGTGTACCTGAAACGTCGAAAATTTAGAAACGCAGCCGGATTCCGCGTTAAAAATCCTTGGAATCCACAAAGGATTCCTGCGGCTTTTTGCCTCGAATCCATCGCACATTTGCGAAATCTTCGTCATTTTCTTCGTTTTCAGCTACACCAGGTAAGCAAGCGGCCCTGCCGGTATTGCCCAGGAAGGATGACACCATGCAGTATCAGGATATGACAAAAAAAGAAATGCAGCGGGAATACCACCGTCTGTGCCAGCGCTACCAAGAGTACGAACAGCAGGGCCTGCAGCTGGATCTTTCCCGCGGAAAGCCTGCGCCGGAGCAGCTGGCACTTTCGCAGCGCATGCTGGGTGAACTGAACTCCCGCAGCGTGCTGGACAGTGAGGATGGCACCGACTGCCGCAATTACGGCGGGCTGGACGGCATTCCCGAAGCAAAAGCCCTGCTGGCCGGTATGATCGGCGCGCGGCCGGAGCAGGTCATGGTGGGCGGCAACAGCAGCCTGACCATGATGTTCGATATCCTCAGCCACGCCATGCTGGACGGCCTGCTGGGCGCAGAGCCGTGGGTGCAGGTCAAGGACCGCAAGTTCCTTTGCCCCGTGCCGGGTTATGACCGCCATTTTGCCATGACGGAGCATTTCGGCTTCCAGCTAATCCCCATCCCCATGCACAATGATGGCCCCGATATGGACATGATCGAAGACCTGGTCCAGCGGGATGCTTCCATCAAAGGCATCTGGTGCGTACCCAAGTACCAGAACCCCACCGGCATTGTGTTCAGCCCCATGGTGGTGGAGCGCTTTGCCCACCTGCAACCCGCAGCGCCGGATTTCCGCATTTTCTGGGATAACGCCTACTGCGTGCATGACCTTTACCCCAACGCCCCGGCCGTCCTGCCAGACATCCTGTCCGCCTGCGCCAATGCCGGGCACCCGGATATGGTGTATGAGTTCTGCTCCACCAGCAAGGTTTCCTTCCCCGGTGCAGGCATCAGCGGCGTGGCGGCAAGTTCCGCCAACCTGATCGATCTGCGCAAAGTGTGGAAGTTTGCCACCATCGGCCCCGATAAGCTCAACCAGCTGCGCCAGGCACGTTTTTTCCGCAATGAAAGCGGCATTGAAGCCCATATGGCACGCCATGCCCGCCTGCTGCGCCCCAAGTTCGAGCAGGTCATCTCCATTTTCCGCGAGGAACTGGACGGCAGCAGCATTGCCAGCTGGACGGAACCCCGCGGCGGCTACTTCCTTTCCTTCGATACCATGCCGGGCTGCGCGGCCCGCACGGTGGAGCTTTGCCGCCGGGCCGGTGTCAAATTCACCCCCGCCGGTTCCACCTGGCCCTATGGCCGCGACCCGCAGGACAGCAACATCCGTATTGCCCCCAGCTTTGCCAGCGCCGAGGAGATCGAACCTGCGGCCCGGCTGTTTACCATCTGCGTGCGGCTTGCCACACTGGAAAAGCTGGCGGCTACCCGCTTTGCATCCGAAACCGCCCTTGGCGCGGAGCGCATCGCCTGAATTTCCGCTCCTTGGCAGTTTTGCACAAACACCGTTCCTTTCCCTCACCATCAAAACCGCACAGAACCGCAAGATTTGTTTGAAATCAAGAACTTTTCCGTATTTTTTATCATTAAATTCGGCAATTAGCTCAATTTTCAGTGCGCTTTATTGTGCATCATACACAGTATTTTTAATCTGTCAGAATTACGGAATATCCAAAAGGCAGAATGTGCGGCAAGGGGCTTACAAATGGCGGGGAATGGTGGTATTATGGCGGCATAAAGAACGCAGCAAGGAGGGTGCAGAAACGGAACATCGCCGTTTCCCCCTTCTGTTTTTCTCCTTGGTGCGCTTTTTATCAGATAAATTCAAAACATAAAGCCAGCCCGGCGCACAAGCTGCCCCGCTGGCCAGAGGAGGCGGAATAATGAACGAACTGACCGCCGCCTTAAAAGAGGAGCTTAACGTTGATACGGCGTTTACCCTTCCCATTTTTGGCGGCATCGACATCCCGGAATCCATCGCGGTAAGCTGGGGCATCATGGCGTTTTTGGTGATCGTTTCGATTTTGCTCACACGCAATCTCAAGGTCAATCATATCAGCAAGCGCCAGGCCATCCTGGAAACCGCTGTGGTAACCATGGATAACTTCTTCAAAGATCTGCTGGGCGAAGCCGGCAAACAGTATGTGCCGTACCTGATCACGGTTGCACTGTACATTGCCTGCTCCAACCTGATCGGCATCATTGGTCTCAAGCCCCCCACAAAGGACCTGAATGTTACCGCAGCGCTGGCTATTATGAGCATTGTGCTGATCGAATATTCCGGCATCCATGCAAAGGGCGGCAAGCGATTTGTACACAGCCTGGCGGAACCCATTGCCTTGATGACCCCCATGAACATTCTGGAAATCGCCATCCGGCCCACCAGCCTGTGCATGCGTTTGTTCGGCAACGTTCTGGGCGCATTTGTCATCATGGAACTCATCAAACTGGTGGTTCCGGTTTTTGTCCCCGCAATTTTCAGCCTGTATTTTGATTTGTTTGACGGTCTGATCCAAACCTATGTGTTTGTCTTCCTGACCTCCCTGTTCATGAAAGAAACGATGGAATGACCTGCGTTTTCTTTCCCACTTTTACATTATTATAAAAAGGAGTAATTTATTATGGCAAGTTTGGTAGCTTTGGGCGCTGGCATCGCAGCACTGACCGGCATTGGCGCCGGCATCGGCATTGGCATTGCAACCGGTAAGGCAGCGGAGGCCATCAGCCGCCAGCCGGAAGCTGAAAGCAAGATCAGCAAGAACCTGCTGCTGGGCGCCGCCCTGGCAGAAGGCACCGCCATTTTCGGCTTCGTTGTTGCCCTGCTCATCATCCTGTTCCTGGGCTGATAACGGAGGCATAAACGATGCTGACACTGAATTTGAATATTCTGTGGACGGTCGTCAACATTCTGGTTCTGTTTGTTCTGCTGCGCAAGTTTTTGTACCGTCCCGTTATGAACGTGATTGAGCAGCGCCAGAAGCAGATCGATGATGCGATCGCCGATGCAGAAGGCAAAAAGAACGACGCACAGGCTGTTTTGGCACAGGCGCAGGATAAACTGCAGAATGTGGATACCGAAGCTGCCCAGCGCCGCGAAGCCTACGAAAAGCAGGCTGAAAAAGAGAAAGAACAGCTTTTGCAGGACGCCCAGCGCCAGGCAGATGCGATTGTGGCCGAAGGCAAAGCCGCTGCCGAAGCAGAGCATGCCCGCCGCCTGCGCGATGCCAATGCTGAAACTTCCGCCCTGGCTCGCGATATGTGTGAAAAGCTGCTGGCGCGCAACCTGACGCAGCAGGACGATGCACGCCTGCTGGATGACCTGCTGCAGAAAGCGGGGGACAGCAATGGCAAGTGAATTCAGCCGCGAGTTTTTCTCCGCCAACCGCATTGTAAAGGCCGACCTGCACTGCGCCCGCCAGCCGCGGGAGCAGGACCTGGACAAGATCAAGGCCGAGCTGAAATCCCTGTACGATGCAACCGAAGTCCTGCTGGATGTCAGCGTGGATGAAAGCCTGCTTTCCGGCTATGTATTGCAGGTGGGCGACCGTGTGTTTGATAACTCCGGCCGCCATGCCCTGGACCAGATGACCGGCGACAAGCCCGATCTGGCCACCCTGAAGACCCGCGTAGAGGACTACAAGCCCGCCGCCAACACTGCCGAGGGAGGCACGGTTGTGTCCGCTGCCGACGGCATTGTTACCGTTGAAGGCATGGACCGCGCCGTGTACGGCGAGATCGTCACCTTTGAAAACGGTGCCAAGGGCATGGTGGAAAGTGTTGAGCCTTCCCACCTGGGCATTATGCTGTTTGATGGTGCCGAATCCGTTGGCGTGGGCACCTTGGTGACCCGTACCGGCAAGCGCGCCGGTATCCCCGTCGGCGAAGCTTTCCTGGGCCGCGTCATCAACCCGCTGGGCGAACCCATCGACGGCAAGGGTGCCATCGAAGCCGTTGGTTACAACCCCATCGAGAAGCAGGCCCCCGGCATTCTGGAGCGCCAGAGCGTGGACACCCCGCTGCACACCGGCATTCTGTCCATCGACTCGATGTTCCCCATCGGCCGTGGCCAGCGTGAGTTGATCATCGGCGACCGCCAGACCGGCAAGACCTCCATCGCCACCGATACCATTCTGAACCAGAAAGATACCGGCGTGCTCTGCATCTACGTTGCCATCGGGCAGAAGGCTTCCTCCATTGCCCGCGTGGCCGAGGACCTGAAAAAGCATGGCGCTATGGGCTACACCACCATTGTGGCCGCCACCGCCAGCGACAGCGCCCCCCTGCAGTACATTGCCCCGTATGCCGGCACCGCACTGGCCGAATATTTTATGGCCCAGGGCAAGAGCGTGCTGATCGTCTATGACGACCTTTCCAAGCACGCCGTGGCATACCGTGCCATTTCCCTGCTGCTGCGCCGCTCCCCCGGCCGTGAGGCTTACCCCGGCGACGTTTTCTACCTGCATTCCCGTCTGCTGGAACGTTCCTGCCGTATGCGGGATGACCTGGGCGGCGGTTCCATCACCGCACTGCCCATTGTTGAAACCCAGGCAGGCGATGTTTCCGCCTACATTCCCACCAACGTTATTTCCATCACCGATGGCCAGATCTTCCTGGAGACCGCACTGTTCAACGCAGGCAACCGCCCGGCTGTCAACGTTGGCTTGTCGGTTTCCCGTGTCGGCGGCGCTGCCCAGACCAAGGCCATGAAAAAGGCCAACGCCAACCTGCGTATCGAGCTGGCCCAGTACAAGGATATGGAATCCTTCTCGCAGTTCAGCTCTGACCTGGACGCTGAGACCCGCCGCCAGCTGGAACACGGCAAGGCTTTGATGGAACTGCTGAAACAGCCGCTATACCAGCCCAAATCCGACGCCGAGCAGGTCGTTTTGCTGACCCTCGCCGCCCACGGCGTGCTCGACGAGATCAAAACCGGCGAGCTGCGCCAGAAAACCTCCGCATTTGTGCGTCAGTTCCGTACGGACCCGTCCGGCGTGATGGACGAGATCCAGGCTTCCGGTAAGCTCAGCCCCGAACAGGTGCAGACCATCCTGAACGCCTGGAACGCATTTGCGGGAGGCGATGCCCATGCCATCCACTAAGCTGCTCAAGGAGCGTATTGAGAGCATTCAGGACACCATGAAGATCACCAATGCCATGTACCTGATCTCCTCCTCCAAGCTGCGCAAGGCACGCAAAAATTACCAGGCGGTTTCGCCTTACTTTGAGCGCATGCAGATGACGATGACCCGCGTGCTGCCCCACCTGCCGGAAGAACCGGTCCACCCGTTCTTCCACACCCGCAACCCGGAATCTCCGCGCCGCGCCTATCTGGTGCTGACGGCGGACAAAGGCATGGCCGGTGCGTACAACCAGAACCTGCTCAAGTTTCTGAAATCGCACTGCGGCGATGACCCCAAGGCCCGCTTTTATGTGGTGGGCCAGACCGGCTACCGCGCCCTGCTGCACAAGGACCCCCGCCTGGTGGAAGATTTTCTGTACAGCGGCCAGGCCCCCACATTGCAGCGTGCGCGTGACATCACGGCGGACATGATCGATACGTTCAAGGCGGATGAGGTGGATGAGGTTTACCTCATCTACACCAAGATCCAGAACGCCCTGACCGCTGAACCGGTCATGCTGCAGCTGCTGCCGCTGGAACGCTCCCACTTTGCGCCGCTGCCGCCCGCACTGGGCGATCCCCATGGCGAGGTTGAGCTGTTCCCCGATGCGTGGTCGGTCTTCAAGCAGATGGCCCCCATTTACATGCACGGCATGATCTTCGGTGCCATGACCGAGAGCTATTGCGCCGAGCAGAGTGCCCGCATGACCGCCATGGATTCCGCCACCAAGAGCGCCACCGATATGATTCACGCGCTCCAGCTGGAGTATAACCGCACCCGCCAGGGTGCAATCACCCAGGAGATCACCGAGATCATCGGCGGTGCTTCTGCTGTGCAAACCAGCGACTATTAAACTTTTTGTACTGTATCCCCTATCGGGATACAATGTTCAAACATTTATCTACTTCTGAAATTAAGGAAGAGGCTATCGTATGACACAGGGAACAATTATTCGTGTAGCAGGCCCCGTGGTGGACGTTCAGTTCACCGAGGGCAAGCTGCCTGCCCTGCAGGAAGCGCTGACAGTGACCGCTGAGGGCACCGAGCGCACGATGGAAGTAACGCAGCATGTGAACGAAACCACCGTTCGCTGCATTATGCTTTCTGCCAGCGAGGGTCTTGGCAAGGGGATGACCGTGAACGCACTGGGCCACGGCCTGACTGCCCCGGTGGGCGAAGCCACCCTGGGCCGCATGTTTGACCCCCTGGGCCGCCCCATTGACGGCAAAGGCCCCATGGCCGCAGACGTCCCTACCTGGCCCATCCATCGCAAGGCCCCCGGCTTTGAGGACCAGAAACCTGCAACCGAAATTCTGGAAACCGGCATCAAGGTCATTGACCTGCTGGCACCGTATGCCAAGGGCGGCAAGATCGGCCTGTTTGGCGGCGCCGGTGTTGGCAAAACCGTGCTGATCCAGGAGCTGATCCACAACGTAGCCACCGAGCACGGCGGCTACTCCATCTTTACCGGCGTTGGCGAGCGCAGCCGTGAGGGCTGTGACCTTTGGGGCGAAATGAACGCTTCCGGCGTTCTGAACAAGACCGCCCTGATCTTCGGCCAGATGAACGAACCGCCGGGAGCCCGTATGCGCGTTGCCGAAACCGGCTTGACCATGGCAGAATACTTCCGCGAGGAAAGCCACAAGGACGTGCTGCTGTTTATTGACAACATCTTCCGTTTTGTGCAGGCCGGCTCCGAAGTTTCCGCCCTGATGGGCCGTATGCCCTCCGCCGTTGGTTACCAGCCCACGCTGGCCAACGAGCTGGGTGCCCTGCAGGAGCGCATCACTTCCACCCGTGATGGGTCCATCACCTCGGTTCAGGCCGTTTATGTGCCTGCCGACGACCTGACCGACCCCGCCCCGGCCACCACCTTTGCCCACCTGGATGCCACTACCGTTCTGTCCCGTAAGATCGTGGAACAGGGTATCTACCCCGCCGTGGATCCGCTGGATTCCACCAGCCGCATCCTGGAAGCAGACATTGTGGGCGAGGAGCATTATCGCGTGGCCCGCAAGGTACAGGCTACCTTGCAGCGCTATCAGGAACTGCAGGACATTATCGCCATCCTTGGCATGGACGAACTGGACGACAACGATAAGTTGACCGTTGCCCGCGCCCGCAAAATCCAGAAATTCCTGTCCCAGCCGTTCTTCGTTGCCGAGAACTTTACCGGCCTGCCGGGCAAATATGTGCCCCTGGCCGAAACTGTCAAGGGCTTTGCCGCCATCGTGGACGGTCAGGTCGATGATCTGCCCGAATGGGCGTTCTTCAACGTGGGCACGCTGGACGATGCTCGCAAGAAGGCTGCCGAAAAGGGCGGTGTGGCCTGATGGAAAAGTTCATTCTGAACATCACGGCCAGCAGCGGCGAGTTTTTCCAGGGCGAGTGCGAAAGCCTGACCCTGCCCACCGCTGACGGCCAGTACGGCGTACAGGCCGGACACAGCCCGGTGCTGGTTGCCCTGGAAATGGGCATCATGCAGTTCACCGTGAACGGCGAAACCCGCAACGTACTGGTGGGCGATGGCATTGCCGAAGTGACCCCCGCTTACGTTATGCTGCTGGTCGACAGCGCCGAGCGCCCGGAGGATATCGATAAGAACCGTGCCGAGGCCGCCCGCATCCGCGCCGAGGAACGCTTGCAGCACAAGCAGAGCATGCACGAGTATTACCAGAGCAAGATTGCCCTGAACCGTGCCATGCAGCGCCTGCAGGCTACTGCAAAATACAACCGCTGATTACCTTCCAACAAAGTTGCCACCCGTTCTGTGCAGGGGATCTCTGCGCAGAGCGGGTGGCTTTGTTTTATCCTGTATCTGCTTTTCGTCTTAATTTGTCTTGCTTGTTATAGTAATTTTATGTCAAAATTAAGATTCAGTCTTTTTCTTGTTGACAAAGCAGCCCAAACTGTGTACAATCAGCAGTAAGGGAATGTCTTTCCCCCTCCCGGCCCATACTATGGTGTAGATACGCCATAACCATGTCCGGCAAACAGCAGCGGAACACGCTGCTTTACAGTCATAATTAAAGGAGGGAACCTTTTTATGGTTACCAAAATCAGCAATAATGATCTTTCCCAGGCCAAAGCACAGGGCGTGGCCGTTCTGGATTTTTCTGCAATCTGGTGCGGTCCCTGCCAGATGCTTGCCCCGGTCCTGCATGAGCTTGCCGATGAAGTTGGCAGCAAAGCCGCATTTTACAGCATTGATGTGGACGAAAACCGCCAGCTTGCCACCGAATACGGCATTTCCAGCATCCCCTGCCTGGTCGTACTGAAAAACGGCCAGGAATCCACCCGCAGCGTCGGTTTCCTGCCCAAGCAGGCTTTGCAGGATATGTTGGATAAGTATATTTGAGAGATACGCACGGCCTAAAAAGGAGCAGTTCCCCTTCAGCGCAGCGGGCGCACATTGTGCGCCCCTACGGGTGGGGGTGCACCATAAATATTGCCGCACATTATAAAATGCGCTGTAGGGAACGGTCTTGACCGTTCCGAAAGCATGAGGAGAATACCATTCTTACTTTTGCTGCTACCTACAACACGATTTGGCTTCCCTTGAGGGAAGCTGTCCGCGCTGCGGACTGAAGGGTGGTTCCTTAAGCAGGGCCTAAATATTTACATTGTCCGCCACCCCGGCGGCCAGAGGGCTCTGTGTCCGCAGATGCATTTCGGAGGCCTCGCCCTACCATGTAATTACCAACAAATGCTCAGTAAATTTTACGCCCGTCCGGGGCGTCGGAGACGCCGCCCCCTACAAGCGTTTATTGCTTCGTTGCAAATTTCCAATGCTCAACGTTGCAATGTTCCCGGCGGGGTCGGGTGACCCCGCCCTACCGGTTATTTTATGTCCGCAATGCATAATAAATTGCGCTGTAGGGAACGGTCTTGACCGTTCTGGCACCACAAAACATCTGCTTAAACCAACCTCGCCGCTCCCTTTCCCCACCTCCAATTCCTAATTCCACATTACCTCCTCACTCCTACTTCCTAACTCCTAACTAAAAAACGCCATGCTTTCTCCGGAAAGCATGGCGTTTTTCTTATTTCACTTTTTCCTCAATTGCGCAGGCATCATAGGGTTTCAGCTCCATGCTGCCCAAAACGTTTTTGCCGCTCAACAGGTCTGCACCGGATTCCACCTGCACCTTAACTGCGCTCTGGGTGGTGTTGATGTAGAAATGGTAGCGCGCGTTCTCGCTTTCGCGGCAGTGGTATTCCACACCCTGCGGCAGGTCACGCAGGTGCACCTTGGCATCGGCCAAAGCTGCACGCAGCACAGCGGCGTTGCCGGCATCATCCAGGCGCGCACCTATGTAATAAGTGTGCCCCTTGCCGAACACATGGTGGGTCACAGCCGCATGGCCGGAATAGAAATCCTGTCCATACACAGCCACCACCTCGGTACCCTCGGCAGGCTGCAGCAGTTCGCAGTAATCCTTGATGCTGCTCTGCTGGCTGCTCTTGACCCAGATGGCACGGTTGCCCTCGCCGGGGTACAGGGTGTCCAGTTCGCTTGCGGTCACGCCAAACACTTCGCGCAGGCCGTCACCGGGGAACCCGCCCAGCCAACACAGGGTGCTTTCATCCACATAGCCCAGCAGATAGGTGGCCACAACGGTGCCGCCGTTTTCCACATATTCGCGGATCTTTTGTGCAAAACCAGGCTTGGTCATAAACAGCATGGGCAGCACCACCAGCTTATAGCGGTTCAGGTCTGCATCCACGCCCACAACGTCGGTTTCCACACCGCAGTGGTTCAGCTGGGCGTACAGCTGGCAGCAGGTTTCGCGCAGATTCTTCTGCTTGATCTGCATGCCCCAGGCGTCATCCAGCGCCCAGCGGTTGTCCCAGTCAAAGATCATGGCCGCGTCCGCTTTGGGCAGGCTGCCGCACACCGGGGTCAGGGCGGCCAGGGCTTCGTTGGTGGCGGTCACTTCGTTGAGCACGCGGGTATCATCGCGGCCATCGTGGTCCACAACCGCGCCGTGGAACTGCTCAGAGCCGCCGCGGCCCTTGCGCCACTGGAAGTACTGCACGCCGTCCGCACCACAGGCCACTGTCTGGATAGCGCTCATCCGGTTCACGCCGGGGCGCTTGAGCTTATTATACTCGTGCCAGTTCACCAGGCTGGGGGTGCTTTCCATCAGCAGGAACGGCTTGTCCGGCTTGCAGCCGCGGATCAGCGCATGATCAAACGCCGTCATGCCCGCCGTCACGGTGGTGCTGCGGTCGGGGCGCCCCCAATGGGGGTAACTGTCCCAGCAGACAAAATCCAGCTCTCTTTGCAGCTTGTGGTAGTCCAATCCGGGGAAGTACTCCATCAGGTTCGTGGTAATGGGCACATTGGGGGTCCGCTTGCGCAGGATCGCCGTTTCGCTGTGTACATAGTCCATCATGTTCCAGGTGGTAAAGCGCCGCCAGTCCAGCTTCAGGCCGTTCAGGCTCTGCTCCCCGTTATCAAACGGCGGCTCCACCTCGTCAAAGCTGTCGTAGTGGTGACTCCAGAAGCTAGTCCACCAGGCATGGTTCAGGGCATCAATGGTATGATACTTTTCTTTCAGCCAGCCGCGGAAGCGCTCTTGACACAGCGGGCAGTAGCATTCGCCGCCCAGCTCATTGGAAATGTGCCACAAGATCAGGCCGGGGTGGTCGCCCACAGCGTCGATCAGGTGGTTCAGCAGCTCCTCTACCTTCTGGCGGTAGATGGGGCTGGTCAGGCAGTGGTTGTGGCGCATGCCCTGGTGGTCCCGCACACCGTTGGACTGCACGCGCAGCACTTCGGGGTATTTGCGTGCCAGCCAGTTGGGCTTTGCACCAGTGGGCGTTGCCAGCTCGGTATAAATGCCCTGGTCATACAGTCGATCCATGATCTCGCGCAGCCAAGTAAAGTTATATTCCCCCTCGCGCGGCTCATATGCTGCCCAGGCAAACACACCCAGCGTAACGCTGTTCATTCCGGCCTTTTTCATCATGCGGATGTCCGCTTCAAGAATATCCGGGCGGTCCAGCCATTGATCCGGGTTATAGTCGCCGCCGCACAGCATCACAGGGGCTTTGGTGATAAAGTTCATAGTGGATTCCCTTTCCTCTACACTGTAAAGCATAAAACAAAAATTAGGAATCGGAAACCCGAAAGACGGAACTGGCGGTCTGCACCGAAATTCCTCATTCCTGATTTCCAATTCCTAAGGGGCAACACCGCACAATTCCCGCCTTGCGGCTTAAGCACCGCTCCGGCAGCTGCG
>OLNE01001411.1_pt1 | contig 17297 bp, 32 predicted proteins | sample 1672431 | NCBI WGS metagenome assembly OLNE01 (sample SAMEA3136685, study PRJEB25190) | human gut metagenome | reverse complement strand
ATAACAGCACCGTTGTACTGGTGGAACGAGTTCGACACGTACATGGTCGGAGCGGTCGCTAATTCATGCAGCACAATGCACGAGTTAACAAGCAAGCGCCTAACGCTTGATGATTTTAGTATTGATAATAATGAGCAAGGTTATTATGTGGATATACTGTGCGACTTAAATGCATGGATTGATAATTACAAAAAAACAAAGAATATTAAGTACTTTAGAATGCTTGTAGGCTTGTTGCCAAGTTCATTTAATCAGAAGAGAACTGTAATGTTAAATTATGAAGTGTTAACTAATTTTTATAACTCAGGACAATGGTGCAGACTAGATGAATGGCATGAGTTCATAGAATGGATTAAAACATTGCCATACAACGATTTGATAAGAGGGTGAAAATATAATGAAATTGAGCAAAGAGTACATGAGGAAGCTAGCAATAATTAGGTTCCATTATGGATTTGATACAGAATTAAAAAAGGCAATTGAAGAAGCTGAAGAATATATTGAAGAACTCAAGAAGGCAGCGGACAACAAGGAACTAATAGCATGCAGAGCTGGAGAATGTAAAGCGGGGTTAGGATTAATCAGTGAAATGGCTGACGTGTATGTAACAATAGAACACATTAAGAGGCTGTTTAAAATTTCAGACAAACAGATAAAGGATGAAATTAAGAATAAGATTAACAGACAAATTGACCGTATCCATAAAGAAAAGGGACTCACCCCATGCGACAACTAAGAGCGGACCGCATAGGTTCTCATAGAACCCAGTATCTGTAACCTAAGAAAGGATGATGATTTGTGACTGCAAAACAATATTTAAGACAGATATATAAATTAAATGAAAAGATAAAAGATAAGCAAGAACGAATTAATTATTTAAAGTCTATGAGTACATCAATAGGTGCGATTGATTATTCTAAAGACAAAATACAAACAAGTCCTTCTGCTGATGCATCATTGTGGAAATGCACTTGAAACTTGTTATGGATATGAAGATTTTCCTGAAATCTATGAAGAAGGTAATCACACAATCACCTGTCCTGAATGTAACAAGAAATTCATTTTGAATACATCAATTTCATATTACTATGAAACACACAAGAAAGGTGAAGACAATGAATAACAATGTGATACATCCAAATCATTACAACATCCCTGGAAGAAAAGAATGCATTGAAGAAATGCTTGATAAATTTGGTTATGGGAAAACAGAAGCCTTTTGTGAACTGAATTCCTATAAATACCGGTACAGACATGAACAAAAGAATGGTCAGGAAGACCTGGACAAAGCATCCAACTATCAGAAGATGCTGATGGAATATATCAGGAAAGACCCAAGATTCAAGATTGCAGACCATTATGGTCTTAATCTTCAGATGGAGCAGTTGATTGAAGAAATGTCTGAATTAACACAGGCAATATGTAAGTATAAAAGAAAGCATGGTGAAGGACAATCAATTTCAGACATGGTGACATATGGACGTGTTGAAGAAAACCTGATTGAAGAACTTGCAGATGTCAAACTGGTACTTGGACAGGTCATTCACTTATTGGATTGTGACGATACTGTTCAGGAAATTATGGAACAGAAAATCAACAGAACATTGGAAAGGATAGGTGAACAGAATGCAGGCAATTAAAGCATATACGCAGATTTATGGTGATATAGACGGTCAAGAAATATTAAATAAGATTGAAAGATGTGGAAGAGTCTGTTACAAATCCGAAAGCAAAATCGAAGAAGGTTCTGCTGCAAAGTTTGTCGCAGGAATAATCAAACGAGGACATGAAACTGTATTAGAACACGCTTCAGTTACGGTGAAGTTTGTTGTTGATAGAGGTGTTAGTCATGAGATAGTCAGACACAGGATCGCATCGTATTGTCAGGAATCGCAAAGATACTGTAATTATTCCAAAGATGACTTCGGTTCTGAAATTACTTTCATCATTCCTGAATATATTGAATATAAGTCGTCAGCTTGGAATATGTGGAAGACTGCAATGAGTGAAGCGGAAAGTTCATACTTTGAGCTTCTAAATTATGGTCTGACACCACAGGAAGCAAGAGCTGTTCTACCAAATAGTACAAAGACAGAATTAATTATGACTGCAAACCTTAGAGAGTGGAGAACATTCTTTAAATTAAGATGTGATAAGGCAGCACACCCACAGATGCGAGAGGTTACAATTCCTTTGCTTAAAGACTTCCAGGAGTTAATTCCTGTAGTGTTTGATGATATTGGAGTAGGAGTATGAATAGAGCAGAACGAAGAAGGACTGGAAAAAAAGGTCACGAACCAGTCATCAACATTAAGACAAGCGACATCAATCAAATAAAAGAAAATGCGATTATGGAAGCATCAAATAAAGCGTTCTTCCTCATGCTGGCAATACCTGTCATGGTTATTCACGACAAGTATCCACAACTCATGAGAAAAGAAGTTGATGGAAAGTCCAGAGAAGAAAGATTTGTTGAATTATGCATTGATTTATATGACAGCTTTGACAGGGGGTATATAACTCTTGAAGATTTTCATCAATGCTTATGGGAAGAAGCCGGAATCAAAATCGAAAGGAGTTAAGAATGGGATATTTAAATCATGAAGGGTATCCTGACCCAACTGCACATTATGGAATAAAAGAAGTTGTAAAGGAAGAATCTGAACAGGAAAGAAGGATAAGACACCTGATGCACATTATCAGAGAAGCTGCACACCTGGCAGGATTTGAAGTGGTTGGAAGAATCACTTTCAAGGATAAGAAAACAGGAAGGGAATTCAGATGAAATTAGAATACACAGTCAGCAAAGAAAAAGGTGGTCAGTGGTACTGTCATCAGGTTGGTTTTCCATATGTCCCAGTGTTTGGTTCATTTGGTGATAAGAAAAAAGCACTGCATGTTGCAGCTGAAATGTGTGGTCTTCCATACAAAGAATATATGCAGTTAAGACAGAAAGGTGGATGTGAAAAATGACAAGGGAAGAAGCAATAGAAAAAATAAGAGCGATTTTAGAAGAGTGTACTGAAGATGAAAATGCAGTATGTTATGTTACATCTTATGATGCAGATGCCCTTGACATGGCAATCAAAGCTCTAGAGAAAGAGTCGAGAAAAGGACATTGGATTGATTATTCAGATGAAGGATATGTTGAATGCCCTATATGCAGGACTGCTACAAATTGTTGTGGTAACATAAGCGTCTTGCATTTTTGTTTTTCATGTGGTGCAGAAATGGAGAGTGAAAGATGAAACCAGTCAGAACTGAAACAACCAATGCGGTGTATACCCTTGAAGGTTGTCAAGACCTTCCAGTCACAAGATATGAAAATGTTGATAACAAGGAAATGGGTGTTGAAAGCTGTTGGGAACTGGATGCAGAAGACCTGGAAAACATCAAGAACAATGGTGGAAGGGTTTATCTTTACATTCAGGGTGCAGTTGTTCCACCAGTGCTTCTGACAACGGAAAGCATGGTGTTCTTCAAGGAAGGGGATGGACAGAATGAATGATAAAATTGCACAGGAACAGTTCCTGAACTTCATGAAGGTGGACGGAATACCGATTGTTTCGGCTCAGATGATGGACTGGTTAACTAGTCAGGGGTTCTTTGAAAAGCCTGCTGCAATCAAGCACCATGGCAATCACACAGGCGGTCTGTTTGAACACTCCATGATGGTTGCACAGATTCTTGTGGAAATGACACAGAAGTTTGGCATCCCTTGGACAAGACCTGAATCACCATACATTGTGGGAATACTTCATGATGTGTGCAAACTGGATGACTACATAGATGAAAATACATCTGATGTTGTGGTCATGGGAAGTGGTTCACCTATTAGCACATGCCCAAAATGGGCATACAATCCTGCACCTATGTTCAAAGGTCATGGTGACAAGTCGGTGATGATGCTGTCACAGGTGATGACCCTGACAGAAGAAGAAATGTTGTGCATCAGATTTCACATGGGTGCTTATGTCATTGATGATTGGGATGCATTTGACAGAGCAATCAGAAAATATCAGTCAGTATTGTTCACACATACTGCTGATATGTATGCATCAAAAGTGAAAGATGTTTGATGTTAGTTCAAGATGTGGTTCAATATGATGTTGAACTTCTGAAAGCCTTGATTCTATTGAAGTTTTTATATGCGGTTCAAGATGGTCAAGATGTATTTAATTTAAGTATATATAAGAGTTAAAAATCATTAAATTTTAATGATTTCCTTAAAAATAAATATAATAGAAAAATAGTGTGAGATATTGAACCGCTGACATATAAAAAGTGCTTGAAATCCAGTAAAATCAAGGCTTTTGACAGGTTCATGATATAGGTACATGATGAATCGACAAAGGAAGAAGGTGTGAAGGTGACAGCAAAGGAATATTTGTTGCAGATAAAAGAACAGAAACAGAATATCAGGAAGCAGGAAGAATATATTCAAAGATTAAGGGATTCATTAACCATTGCAGGAATCAGTTATGACAAGGAAAGAATTCAAAGTTCCCCTGATCCTGATAAATTTGCAAAAATATTCAGTCAGATTGATGAAGAAGAACAAAGGCTTGAAGACATGAAGACCAGCTTTGTGAATACAAGGGTGAAAATTATCAATCAGATTCATCAGCTTGCAGAAGAAAAGCATCAAAATGTTTTATATCTTATGTATGTTGATGACAAGACCCTGAAAAAAGCATCCCAGGAAATGTGTTTTTCATATGAGTATGTGAAAAAACTTCATGGTGCTGCATTGCAGGCTTTTGATTTGATGTTCCCACCACAGTCTGCTTGAATCCCACCACAGTCTGCTTGAATCCCACCACTCATGTTATATATAATATAAAATGAAATATTAGGTCAATAAGACATCCTTTGAAGAAGGGGTGTCTTATTTTTATGTTATTTTCGGAAGAAAGGAAGGGGTGAACCTTTGAATGGCAAAAGGAAAATATCAGGAATGGTTGACAGAAGAAGGTTTGCTTCAACTGGAATCATGGGCAAGGGATGGACTGACAGATGAACAAATTGCACACAATATGGGAATTTGTGTTGCTACACTTTACAATTGGAAGTCAAAATATTTAGAGATTTTAGAGTCCTTAAAAAGGGGAAAAGATGTAATTGACATTCAAGTTGAAAATGCTTTGCTAAAAAGAGCATTGGGTTATTCATACAAAGAAGTAACCAGGGAAAAGGTGTTCAATCCTGAAACTGGTCAATATGAACTGATGCCAACAAAAGAAATCACAAAAGAAGTTGTTCCTGACACCACAGCACAAATATTTTGGTTGAAGAACAGAAGACCTGAACAATGGAGAGATAAAAGGGATGTTTCTGTTGAAGGTGAATTGAATACAAACAATCCATTTGCAGGTTTTTCAACTGATGAATTAAGAAAGATTATTGAAAATGAAAAATAAATCACTAATTCAGGCTGCAAAATGTGAACTGTCAAAAAGGGAATTTTGGACATATTGCAAGACCAAAGCACCTGACTTTTACAAGAATGACAGAACATTTTTGCATAATTTTTGTGATGACCTTCAACAGTTTATTAAACCAACAGACCAACATGATATTTTAGTTGTAAATATGCCACCAAGACATGGAAAATCAAGAACCATAGGAAATTTTGTTGAATGGGTTCTTGGTAATGACCAAACACAAAAAATCATGACTGGTTCATATAATGAAATTTTATCAACTAACTTTTCAAAAGGTGTCAGAAACACCATTCAGGAAATAAAAGCTGATAAAAACAAAATTGTATATTCAGACATCTTCTCTGGTGTAAACATAAAAAGGGGTGATGGTGCAATGAATATGTGGTCACTTGAAAATGGGTACAACAATTATTTGGCAACATCACCAACAGGAACTGCAACTGGTTTTGGTGCAACAATTATGATTATTGATGATCTGATAAAGTCTGCACTGGAAGCAAATAATGCAGACACACTTGAAAAACAGTGGACATGGTTCACAGATACAATGCTTTCAAGACTTGAAGAAGGTGGAAAAATCATCATAGTCATGACAAGATGGCATAGTTTGGATTTGGCAGGAAGAATCATTGAACAGTATGGTGATAAAGTCAAAGTTGTTCAATATAAAGCGGTTCAGGAAGATGGTTCAATGCTATGTCCTGAAATCCTTTCAAAAGAATCTTATGAAACAAAGGTTCAAGCAATGGGTGTTGAAATTGCAGAAGCAAACTATCAACAGAATCCTATTGATATAAAAGGAAGATTGTATCAGTCATTCAAGACATATACAGAACTTCCAAAAGATGCAGCAGGAAGACCTGTTTATTCTGCTGTTAAGAATTACACAGATACTGCTGACACAGGTGATGACTACTTGTGTAGTATTGATTATGTTGAATATAATCATGAAGCCTATGTCATCAATGTTATTTACACAAAGGATGGAATGGAAATCACAGAACCTGCTGTTGCAAAAATGCTTTATGAAGACCAGGTGAATGATGCTGATATAGAATCAAACAATGGTGGAAGAGGATTTGCAAGAAATGTGGAATCAATCTTGCGAAACACCTACCATTCAAATAGAACTATCATCAATCCATTCTTCCAGTCTAAAAACAAAATATCAAGAATATTGTCCAACAGCACATGGGTTATGAATCATATTTATTTCCCTGTCAACTGGATGGACAGATTTCCTGAATATTACAAAGCAATGTCCAGGTATCAGAAAGAAGGAAAGAATGCACATGATGATGCACCTGATGCAACAACTGGAATTGCTGAAAAGATAAATAAAGGACAAACGTTCAGTTTTGATTAAAAATATACCCCTGCAAAGGGGTCTTTTTTGCGTGTTAGAAAAGGGAAGGTGAAAAACAATGACAATCAAAGTACTTGGTGTTGACTATGAAATAATTGAATCAAATAGAGAAGATGACAATAATCTTGAAGATGCAGATGGTTATTGTGATTTTAGTGTAAAGAAGATTGTCATTGACACTTTCAAAAACAGACCAGGAAGCATGGAAGACCTGACTGAATACAAGAAGCAAGTGATTAGGCACGAATTGACACATGCATTCTTGCATGAATCAGGTCTTGATGCTAATTCCTGGGCATGTAATGAAGAAATAGTGGACTGGATTGCAATTCAGTTCTTAAAGATGGCAGAAGCTTTTGGAAAAGTGGATGCACTATGATGAAGAAAGGTGGTGAAAGAAGATGTTTAATTTTATTACGTGGTGGAAAGAGAAGTTCGGAAAGTTAGTTAATATAAGTGTATCGGAGAAATTAACAGATGAGCAGTTTATCGTTAAAGAAATTAGAAGATTCAAAATATCCAAAAGAAGAACGGATATGATGAATGGTGAAAGGTACTTTGAAGGTAAGCACGATATACTTTCCAGACAAAGAACGGTTATAGGAAAGAATGGTAACTTAGAAATAGTTAAGAACCTTCCAAACAACAGAATTGTTGATAATCAATATAAAAAAATGGTTGTTCAAAAAACAAATTATTTGTTAGGTCAGCCTTTTACTATCCAGTGTAAGAATGAACAGTATACAAAACTATTAAAACAGTTCTTAAATAAGAAGTTTATGCGAACACTTAAAGCAGTAGGAGAGGATTCATTAAATTGTGGTATAGGTTGGTTGTTTCCAATGTATGATGAGTATGGACAGTTTACATTCAAGAGATTTGCACCATTGGAGATTATCCCTTTATGGAAAGATGCAGAACACACAGTGCTTGAATCATTTATAAGAATTTATGAAGTAGTTACTTATGTTGGAAATGAAGAAAAAATCATTGAAAAGGTTGAAGTATATGATGAAGTAGGTGTTTCCTATTTTGAATTAACAGACAGTGGAAGCCTGAAACCTGATGGTGAACAGCATGTTCCGTATTTTAGTATTGAGGATCAAGGCTTTAATTGGACAAGGATACCTTTAATTCCGTTCAAGTATAACAATAAAGAGATACCACTTATCAACATGGTGAAGTCTTTGCAGGACGGCTTGAATTTGATTGAATCCAACTTCCAAAACCAAATGGAAGAAGATGCAAGAAATACAATCCTTGTTCTTGTAAACTACGATGGTGAAAACTTAGGTGAGTTTAGAAAGAACCTTGCAACATATGGTGCTGTAAAGGTTAGAACAGTAGACGGAGCAGGTGGTGATGTTAGAACGCTCCAGGTTGAAGTTAATGCTGATAACTATAAAGTGATAATTGAATTGTTTAAGAAAGCAATTATTGAGAATGCCATGGGATATGATGCCAAAGATGACAGAATGAGCGGTAATCCTAATCAGATGAATATTCAGTCTATGTATTCGGATATTGACCTTGATATGAACGGTATGGAGTTAGAGTATCAGGCAGCACTTGAAGAGTTACTATGGTTTATTAATATGCATTTATTTAATGTTGGACATGGTGATTTTGAAGGTGAAGATGTAGAAATCATATTCAATAGAGATATGATGATAAACGAAGCAGAAGTTATTGAAAATGTAGCCAAATCCGTCGGAATAATCAGTGATGAAACATTAATTGCTAATCATCCTTGGGTAACTAACGTTGATAATGAGTTGGAAAGAATTCAAGCACAGAAAGACAAGGAGCAAGAACAATATGGACTTGCTTTCAATCCTGCAATGAATGAAGGTGCGGGTGATGAGTAATGTCTTACTGGAAGAAACGATTTGAAGCATTAGAAGCTGCATCTAATAAATATGGCATAGAAACTTACAGAAAGATAGAACCAGCATTTGATTCTGCATTTAGACAGATTGAGAGTGAAATCACCTTATGGTACGAAAGACTTGCGAAGAACAATGGTGTTACTATGCAGGAAGCAAGACAATGGTTAAATGCTAATGAATTAAAGGAATTCCAGTGGGATGTTCAGGAATACATCAAATACGGCAGAGAAAACGCAATTAACCAACAATGGATAAAGGAACTTGAAAATGCATCTGCAAAATACCATATAAGCAGACTGGAAGCGTTAAAGGTTAGAACTCAACAGGCTGTAGAGGTTGCATTCGGTAATGAACTTGATGAAGTAGATGCAATGGTAAAGAAGATATTCACGAATGATTACTACCATAGTATTTATGAAATGCAAAAAGGTTTTAATATAGGTTGGGAAATTGGTCAGATTGATGAACGAAAGTTAGAAAAAATAGTTTCAAGTCCTTGGGCGACAGACGGAAAACATTTCTCTGAAAGAATATGGAATTCAAGAACACAATTAGTTAGTGAACTTCATAATCAATTAACAAGAACCTGCATACTTGGTAAACCACCTGATGATGCAATTAAAGCAATATCTAAGAAATTTAATACATCTAAGAATCAAGCTGGAAGATTAGTAATGACTGAACAAGCATACTTTCATTCAGTAGCACAACAAGAAGCCTTTAAAGAGCTTGATGTTGAAGAGTTTGAGGTAGTAGCAACATTAGATAACCTTACATCTGAAATATGCCAAGAGATGGACGGTAAGCATTTCCCTATGAAGGACTATGAACCTGGTGTTACAGCCCCTCCATTTCATCCGTGGTGCAGAAGTGTCACTGTTCCATACTTTGATGATGACTTTGATGTGGGAGAAAGAGCAGCAAGGGGTGCTGATGGTGAAACATACTATGTTCCATCTGATATGAAATATTCAGAATGGAAAGAACAATATGTTGATAATACAAGAGAAAATGTTATAATTAAAAGTGCAAAGGATAATGGAATCAATGGTGTTGTTAATATAAATCCTAAACCATTGAATTTGAAGAATTATTCATTTGATAATACACATATCAATGCACAAAGGCAACATAATGTGACAAGAGAAGAAGCAGAAAAATTCATGAATGAAGCTGCTGTATCACTGACAAGATGGAATGGTCAATTTGTCAATTACTATGGTGAAAATGGTGCTGTTTATATAGATACGAAAAACAAGGTTATAAAGACAGCATTCAAGAAAGAAGAATTTGATGAAAAAATCAATAATTTCATGAAGGTGGTGTTGAATGATGGAAAATGATGAAATTATGTGTCCACTGATTGATGATACAATTGAAATTGGTGATTGTGTTGTCTGTTCTGATGTGTCAAGTGGAATGTTGAAAGAAAATTGTATTCCTGATAAATTCAAAGACAAGAAAAATTGGAAGGATATATGCAAAAATTGCAAATACCATGAAATGTAAAAGGCATCCTGAACAGGGTGCTTTTTTAGTGCAAAGAAAGGAATATGAAGAAGTTATTTATTAGTCAACCGATGAACGACAAGACGGATGAGGAAATCAAAGTAGAAAGAGCAAAGATTGTTGATGTTTGTATCAAAGAATATGGTGAAATTGAAGTGATTGATTCCGTCTTTGAATCTGCACCGCATGATGTAAGACCATTATGGTTTTTAGCAAAATCACTTGAACTGCTATCCACAGCAGATATTGTATTTTTTGCTGATGGTTGGAAAGATTATCGAGGGTGCAAGATTGAACATGAATGTGCAGTGCAATATGGTATTAAAATTGTATGCGATTAAATTTTAGTGGTATAAAGCAGAAAAAGAATTATGTTCTTATACTCAATAGAACAAAAGTAATCGTGAAGGAGTAAAAAATGGATGGATATGAAGAAGCAAGATGGTCACGATTTTGTGGTTGGTTATTAAGTTATATTGAGGATTATTATAGTCCGTTTTTAAAGTTGATTATGAAATTGAATTCGATGACGATGTAACAATGGGTGATATTGTAAAGGAATTACAAACGGCAACGTCAATTTCAGAACTATCCTCGCAGTTACAGAAAATTGCAAGACAATTTAGAGACAGTAATGATGCTTTTGACAATGATGAATTTGAAGGTGATTATAATGATAAACTTAATTAAAAGCATACCATTAAATAATGGTGAACTTTTTGTTACAACTGGTGGTAATAGATATCACTTAGCAAGCTTTGATGGGGCCTTAGAGATTAAAGAAGAGCAAAGCACAGTTCCTATTTTAGGAAGATTAAGTAATGGAACAAAAAGCATTCATGCAACACTTATGCTGTGTGACAATTTGCATAATATCAATTCTAAGGAATATGAAACAATAAGTAGTGTAAAGGTATATGAGGCACAGGCGAGTGTTGAAGTTGGACATGATACTGTTCCTTATAAATTTTCAGGACTTAAATTCATTGATTCAGACCCAATAAATAATACAATTACTTTTGAAGTAACAGATTTATATTTAATTGAAAAATTATTGAAGCACTCATAACAAGGGGGCTTTTTTAATACTCAAAACTAAGTCAGCCTAATAGGCTGATTTTTTTATTGACCTGGTTGGAAGTCGAGAAAAGACAACAGTCAAAAAATCTAATGGTGAAAGAAACACCGAAAACAAACTGAAAGGATGATTTGAACATGAAAAGAAAGTTTTTAGAAGACATGGGATTAACAAAGGAACAGGTTGACAGTATTCTTGATGAAAATAGTCAGGATATAGGTAAGGTAAAAGGTGACCTTGATACTGCTAATCAAGAAATTACATCTTTAAGAGAGCAGATTGTTGATAGAGATAGTCAGCTTGAAACTTTGAAGAATTCCACAGGTGATGTTGAAGCATTAAGAGAGCAGATTGCAACACTTCAGGCTGATAACAAGACTAAAGATGAAACACATGCTGCTGAAATTAAGCAGCTTAAAATTGATAGTGCTGTTCTTACTGCACTGACTGGTGCAAAGGCAAAGAATAATACTGCTGTCAAGGCACTTCTGAAAGACCTGGACAAAGCAGAATTTGCAGAGGATGGAACAATTAAAGGTCTTGCTGAACAGATTGAATCATTACAGAAATCTGATGCATATCTTTTTGAATCAAAATCTTCTAAACCAAATGTGAAGGGTGCAAAGCCTGGTGAAAGTGGAAATGAAGATGGTGATCATGGAGTTGATACTTCTAAGATGACATATTCTGAACTTGCTGCTTATATGGCTGAAAACCCTGATGCAAAAATTTAACAACAAACAAAATTGAAAGGTAAAGGTGAATTAAAATGGCAAAATTTGATTCCAAGAGTTTCAATCCACAGGCTTTTGGTAAGTATGTGGATAGAATCCCAAATGTAACTAAAAACGAGCTTGCAAAGAGTGGTGCAGTCGGTACAAATCAGAATGCACGTGATGCTCTTGCAAATCAGACAGGTTCTCTTTATGCAAGAGTTCCTTATTTTGGCAGGATTGATGGTTCTACCAGTCAGAACAATGATGGTGGAACTGATATTACAAGCACAAGCACAACTACTTATGAGCAAGGTTTTATTGTGGCAAGCAGAATGGATGGATGGACTGAAAAGTCTTTCAGCAAGAACATCACAGCAGGTGTTGACTTCATGGACAATGTTGCAGCACAGATTGCTGATTACAAGATGGATGTCAGACAGGACATTCTGCTTGCAATCTTAAAGGGTGTATTTAGCATGTCTACAACTGGTTCAACTGTTGCTGCAAAGGGTGCAAAGGAGTTCCTTGACAAGCATGTTTACAACATCACTGCAAACACTGGTGATGATGCACTTGTTGGTGCTGCAACTCTTAACAAGGCAATTCAGAAGGCAGGCGGTGACAACAAGAACATCTTCAAACTTATTATCATGCATTCAGAGGTTTCAACAAACCTTGAAAACATGAAGCTGTTAAAGTATATGACTTATACTGATGCAGATGGTATTGAAAGAGAACTTGCACTTGCAACCTGGAATGGAAGAACTGTCCTTATTGATGACAACATGCCGACAGAGGATGTCGCAGAGTCTGCATCAGGTAAGGGTGATGGCTATACAAAGTATACAACTTATGTCCTTGGTGAAGGTGCAATCATCCTTGATGACATTGGTGATGCAGTTCCTTATGAAATGAGCCGTGACCCTAAGACAAATGGTGGTCAAGATACCCTTTATGTTCGTGACAGATACATTTGTGGTGTTGATGGTATTTCATTTGAAAAGCCTGCAACAATCACTGCATCTGCATCTAACACAGACCTTGAAACTGGTGCAAACTGGAACATCATCAATGATGGCACAAAGACAATTCCACACAAGGCAATTGCTATTGCAAAGATTGTTTCCAAAGGTTAATTGATGAAAGAAGGGTGATGATATGGCGCTGACAGAAGAAACAAAGCAGTCCATCATCACAGCATTGAACACTTCCAGTCTTGATGAATCTTTTATTGAAGCGGTTCTGAAAAGACTGGATTCTTTTGGTTATGAAATCAAAGAATCTGATGCTTGGATGATTGGTTTTGCAATGCAGAAGGTGGAAAACACCATCAAGAATGAGTGCAATATATCTGAAATCCCTGACGGGCTTTTTCACACAGCCGTGGACATGTCTTGTGGTGAATTACTATTTGCTAAAAAGCAGACTGGACAGTTAGAAATTGGTGACCTTGATTTGACTGGTGCTATTTCAAGCATCAAGGAGGGTGACACCCAGGTGAACTTCAATGGTGATGAAAGTGATTCTGACAAGGTTGACAGCTTGTTGAATTATTTTCTGAACAGTGGAAAGGGGGAATTGGTGTGTTATCGAAAAATCAGGTGGTAAAGGCAAGGAAAGCAATTGAATCCATGTATGAAGGCACTTGTACAATCATAGAACACCAAAAGGTCAAACTTCCAAATAAGTCAACAGGTTTCAAGGATATTGTGGTTTTAGAAGATATTCCATGTAGGCTATCCTTTAAAACTATAACGAACACAAACCAAACTGAAACGGGTGTATCGGCAGTTGTTCAGGTCACAAAAGTTTTTATTGCACCTGAAATAAAAGTCAAACCTGGCTCAAAACTCACCATAACTCAAAATGATGTGACTACTGAATACAAGTCCAGCGGTCAACCTGCTATCTATACAACTCATCAGGAAATTGAACTTGAACTGTTTGAGAGGTGGGCATAATGTCAAGAAATGGAAAAGTAAACTTCAGTGAAATGGATCAGTTTAGAAAAAAGGTTGAACAGTCTTTTAGTAAATCCCAAGTTGATTTATTTATCGAATCATGTGCAAAGGAACTTGCGGCAAGACTGCTCGCAAAGGTCATAAAAAGAACACCGGTAGGACAATATCCTAAAAAATCAGGAAAAAAGGGTGGTACTTTAAGAAGGGGATGGACTGGTGGAAAAGAGATGGATGGTTCTGCTTATGCAAAAACGTTAAAAGTACAGCATCGTAAAGGTGCGTATGTTATTGAGATTGTAAATGCGGTACATTATGCACCTTATGTGGAATTTGGACACAGGACAAGAGGCGGTAAAGGTTGGGTTGAAGGTAAGTTCATGTTAAGCGTTTCTGAAGAAGAGATTCAAGCGTCTGCACCAAAGATTCTTGAAAACAAATTAAAAAAGAAATTAGGTGAATGTTTCAAATGATAAATAAAATTATTGATGGAATCAGTGTTGCACTTAATGGTGAATTTGGTGATGACTATGAAATCTATACAGAATCTATTGAACAGGGTTTGAAAGAACCCTGTTTCTCTATTGTTTGTATAAATCCAAAAATGGAACAGTTTCTCGGTGAAAGATATTTTAAACAAAATCGTTTCTGCATTCACTACTTCCCAGAGACTGACACACAGAATCATGAGTCTATGGCGGTCATTGATAGGTTATTTGACTGCTTAGAATTTATTACGATAGATGATGACTTGTATAGGGGAACTAAAATGACTGTCGAAATGGTGGATGGTGTAGTTAGCTTCATGGTGAGTTACGATATGTTTATGTACAAGCATAGAGAAGATACACCTGAAATAGAAACATATAGTGTTAGTACTGATGTGAAAGGATGATAAAGATGGCAACGAAAAAAGTGCAGGAAGGAATAAAGTTTTATAAAACTGATATTCTGACTGCGAAAAGATACGCAGATAAAAGAGATTTAGTTGAAGCGGTGATTCCTAAAGATTTTTATGGAACACTTGAAAAGGCTGATTCTTTAATTGAAAAGTTTATGAAAGGAAAGGTGAAATAATATGGCTTTAGGCGGTGGAACATTTCTAACTCAAGATAAAATCATTCCAGGTTCATATATTAACTTTGTTTCTACTTCAAGAGCAAATGCAGCATTATCAGATAGAGGTGTTGCAACAATGCCTCTTGAATTAGATTGGGGTGTGGAAGATCAAGTGTTTAAAGTAAATAGTGTTGATTTTCAGAAAGATTCATTAAAAATCTTTGGTTATGAATTTGACCATGAGAAGATGAAAGGTCTTCGTGAACTTTTTAAAAATATCCATACTTTATATGCTTATAGATTAAACGGCGGTGGGATAAAGGCAACAAATACTTATGCGACTGCAAAATATGCAGGTACAAGAGGAAATGACATTAAAATCATTGTTAAAAAGAATGTAGATGACGAAAATGCTTTTGATGTTATAACGGCGCTTGGAAGTGAAACAGTAGATAAGCAGACAGTTAAACTTGCAACAGAACTTATTGATAATAACTGGGTTACTTTTAAGAAAGAAGCATCTCTTGAGATAACTGCAGGAGTTCCTCTTGCTGGTGGTACAAATAAGGATATAACCGGAACAGAACATAGTGATTACCTTGCAAAAATTGAATCATATTCATTTAATGCAATTGGTGTTGTAACAACTGAAGAAAGTATCAAATCTTTATATGCTGCGTTTGTAAAAAGAATGCGTGAAGAAGTTGGTGCTAAGTTTCAAGCTGTTATTCACAATATGCCTGCTGATTATATAGGTGTTATTAATCTTAAAAACAAATGCAAGGAACTTGAAGCAGGTCTTGTTTACTGGGTTACTGGCATTGTTGCAGGTTGTGCCGTAAATAAATCAAACTTAAATAAAACTTATGATGGTGAATTTACTGTTGATGCAGATTACACACAAACGCAACTTGAAAGAGCAATTCAGAATGGTGAATTTGTACTTCATTATGTAGGTTCTGATGTTAGAGTGCTTGAAGATATTAACAGTATGGTTACAACTTCAGATGCACAAGGTGATGTTTTTAAGGATAATCAAACAATTAGAGTTATTGATCAAATCGCTAATGATATTGCTAATTTATTTACTACAAAATACCTCGGTAAAGTTCCAAATGACTCAGCAGGAAGAACTAGTTTATGGAGTGATATTGTTAAGCATCATGAAGCACTTCAGAATATAAGAGCGATTGAAGGATTTACAGATAAAGATGTGACAATTGACCAGGGGAATGATAAAAAGTCAGTTGTTGTAAATGATGCAATTACTGTTGTTAATACTTTGGCAAAGTTATATATGACTGTAACAGTAGCTTAATGAAAGGAGTGTATAAGAATGTCAAACATTACAATGAAAGCAAGAGATACTATTTCCGCAAAGGCTGCCGAGTGTTTTGTTACTATTGATGATAATAGATACAATTTTATGCAGGCAATAAATGTTGAAGCGACTTTTGAAAAAACAAAGTCAGAAGTTCCTATCTTAGGACAGACTGGAAACGGTAATAAGGCAACTGGATGGAAGGGAACTGGTTCTGCTACGTTCCACTATAATACATCTATTTTTAGAGAATTAATGGTTCGTTATAAAGAAACAGGCGAAGATATTTATTTTGATATGCAGATAACTAACGAAGATAAGACATCAAGAGCAGGAAGGCAAACAGTGGTTCTTATTGATTGTAATATTGATGGCGGAATCCTCGCTAAGTTTGATGCTGATGGTGAATATCTCGATGAGGATATGGATTTCACTTTTGAAGACTTCAAGATGCCTGAAACTTTCAACATTCTTGACGGCATGCAGTAAAATATTGACCCTTTTGTCACAAAGACAGGGGGGTCTTTTTAATATAGAAAGGGTTAAAATTATGTCAAGCTTTAGTAGATTTATGAAGAAGAATAAAGTAGTAAAGGAAAATACAACTTTTCCTGCGACAAAATCACTTATAGATGAAAATGGTGATCCGTTACTTTGGACAATCAAACCTTTAACAACAAGAGAAAATGATGATATTAGAGATGATTGTATGATTGAGGTTCAAGTGAAGGGAAAGCCGGGTGTATATATACCTAAACTAAACACTTCAAAATACATTGCAAAAATGCTCTGTGCGTGTGTAGTTGAACCAAACCTTTATAATGCAGAACTTCAAGATTCATATAGTGTATCAACACCCGAAGAACTTGTTCAGGAGATGATTGATGACCCTGGTGAATATCAGGACTTTGTAAGTTTTGTTCAGAACTTTAACGGTTTTAATAGTAATATTGAGGA
>OLNE01001410.1_pt1 | contig 17317 bp, 11 predicted proteins | sample 1672431 | NCBI WGS metagenome assembly OLNE01 (sample SAMEA3136685, study PRJEB25190) | human gut metagenome | reverse complement strand
CGGCGGCTACAACCGCGACTAGCGTCTAGCCAAGTCCGTTTAAAAAGGGGTGACAAAGGGACAGTCCCTTTGTCACCCCTTTGTTTTAGAGGGCGAGAAACGCCTCGTGGATGAAGGCCATGGGCACCAGCCCGATGCCCGCGACCTTGCCCTCGGTGCGAAAGCTTCCCAACTGGCGGCCGTAGGCGTTGCGCTGGACGAGGACGTTGAGCGTGCCCAGACGCGGGGCTCCGCGGTCGTCGTGGGTCGCCGGGGTTCCTACTCTCCCACGAGCTCGCAGAGCTTGAGGTCCACGCCGGCCGCCTCGAGGGCCTCGCGGCCGCCAAAGACGCAGACGCCGGACGGGGTCTGGTCGGCCAGCGCCTCGGCAAGGCCGCGCACCTGCTCGGTGGTGCACCCAAGCTCCTGGCGGCGGATCTCTTCTCGCCAGCCGGGCTTCTGGCCGCCAAAGCGGGCGATGTCCTGGCGACGCGCCAGTGCGCGCGGCTTCACCGGGGCGTCGTGGGCGGCCACGGTGGACACCACGTAGCCGTCGAACTCCTCGGCGGTGGGCTTCCACTCGGAAAGCCATGCCGCCGCGGCGTCGTAGCGGGCAAGCGTCTCGTCCACGTGCGGGTCTCGGAAGGACCAGAACTCGCGGAGGTTCTCGCTGGTGTGCTTGAAGCCGGTCCCGTAGGCGCCGCCCTTCACGCGCACCTCGTTCCACAGGTAGTCATAGGTGAGGGCCCGCGTTGCCACGGCCCAGACGCCGCGCTCGCCGGGGTCGGCGTCGGACGGCGCGAAGGCGTGTGCGACGTAGCTCACGTTGGAGGGAATGACAAAGCCCTCGTTGACGGGGACGGGCTCGGGCAGTTCCAGGGCGTGCGCGGCCACGCCCGTCCCGGCATGGCGAAGGCCAAGGTTGCCGCCGGCCTCCCAGAAGCGCTCGCGGTCCTCGGCGCTTCCGATGAAGCTCACCGTGACCTCGTCGGCGGTGAAGATGCGCGTGGCCAGATTGCCCAGGATGTCGCAGAGCCCCTGCTTGCGAGCCTCCCAGTTGCTCAGGAGCTCCTTCAGGAAGAGGAAGTAGTCGAGGCCGCCCATGAGGCTGCTCGCCTTGCTCGCGCGCGAGAAGTACGAGCCGGCCCGTGCCACGGAGGCCGCGTGCCCGCTGCCGGTGAAGTACTGCTCCATGCCCACCTTGCGCTGCGTCAGGATGTCGCGGATGCGGGCGTCGTCGGCAAAGAGGGTCTCTCCCCAGACCTCGCGCGGGATGTCGGCCAGGCGCTCGGCCTTCTCGCTGAGCGCGCAGGCGCCGACCACGAGCGTGGGCGCCGCGTAGGAGAGGTCCTGCTCGTGGGTGTAGGTCTCGAGGAAGACGTCGAGGCCGCCCAGGTTCTGCTCGATGAGGGTGTCGAGGTCGGAGGCGTTGTGGCGGCGCGTGTCGAGCTTGCCCAGCAGGTCGGAGAGCACGCCCACGTACGGAAGCTCCTCCACGTGGCAGCGACGCAGATCAAAGTAGTGGTAGACGTAGTCGATCCCGTGGGTGTCCAGCTCGTGCGCAATGCAGGGGAGAGGTGCGTCCACGTCCCGGGGCTCAGGCTCGGGCGCGGGGTCCTCGACGTCCGCCACGGTGAGCTGGGGCAGCGTGGCCAGCGCCTCCGGCGAGTCCGGGGCCTCCTGCTCGGCGCGCAGGGCCTCCACCTCGGCGGCTATGCCGGCGAGCTCCCCGTTGCCCATGGTGGCGCGGCGCGCCTCGAGCTCGGCCGCCTCCTCGGCGGCGTCGCCCTCCTCGACGGGCACGAGGTCGACCTCGGCCGCGTGCGGGTTCTGGCACACCAGCTCGCGCAGGACCTGCTCGAAGAGGCCCTTGTCCAGGCCAGCCTTGAGCGTGGCGAGGGCGTCCTCGTAGTGGACGTAGTCGAGCGGGCGCTCGTCGTCGTAGAGCCAGCTGGACATGACGCACATGGAGAGGGCCACGCCGTCGGGGTAGCCGCCCCAGTCGCCCTCGCGCAGGTTGAACTCCGCCTGGGCCAGCGCCGCGGAGAGCTTGTCGCGTGGGATGCCCTTCTCGGCAAGCTCGGCGCAGGTCTCCTCGAGAAGGGCACGGAACTTCTCGGCCGCGCCCTCCCTGGTGCCCTTGAGCTGGAACATGGCCTGGGGTTGCAGTATGCCGTCCAGCAGCATGGCCTGGAAGTCGTCGGCAAGGCCGGCGTCCATGACGCGTCGCTTGAGCGGGGCCTCGTTGGAGCCGCAGAGGGCGTCCAGCAGCACGTCGGCGGCGAGCACGCGCGTGCGGTCGGCGGCGCTGCCAATGACGTAGCTCACGCCGACGGACGCGTTGCCTGCCGCTGTCGCCATCTCCACGCGGGCGGGCGCGGGAGAGACGGGGGCCTGGAGCGCGAGCGGGTTGGGCTCGCCCGCGTCGCGCTCGGCCGCGTTGCGGAAGCGCTCGTCAATGAAGGCCAGCTCGCGATCTATGTCCATGTCGCCGTAGAGCACGGTGTAGCTGTTGGGGAGCGCGTAGTGGCGCGCGTGGGTCTGCAGGAACTCCTCGTAGGTCAGCGTGGGGATGGCGCGCGGGTTTCCGCCGGACTCAAAGCGGTATGCGGTGTCGGGGAAGAGCTGCCTGGAGAGCGCCTGGTAGAGCACGTCGTCGGGGTCGGAGAGCGCACCCTTCATCTCGTTGAAGACCACCCCGTTGTAGGAGAGGCGTGCGTCTGCGCCCTCTCCCTCGACCTCCAGGTGCCAGCCCTCCTGCTCGAAGATGCGCGGGCGCCGGTAGATGGCGGGGTGCAGGACCGCGTCCAGGTAGACGCCCATGAGGTTCTCGAGGTCCGCCGTGTTGGTGGAGGCCACCGGGTACATGGTCTTGTCCGGGAAGGTCAGCGCGTTCAGGAAGGTCTGCATGGACGTCTTGAGCAGGTTGACGAAGGGCTCCTTCACCGGGTAAGCGTCAGAGCCGCACAGCACCGAGTGCTCCAGGATGTGGAAGACGCCCGTGTCGTCTGCCGGCGGGGTCTTGAAGCTGATGGCAAAGGACTTGTTGACGTCCGCGCAGGCAAGCCACAGCGCCCTGGCGCCGGAGGCGTCGTGGCGCAGGACGTAGGCCTGGCCAGAGATCTCGGGCACGGCCTCGACGTGGGTGACGGTGAAGCCTGCGTGGCGCGTTCCCACCGCAAGCGCGGCGTCGGGTGCGTCAAAGGTTGTCTGGTGCATGTGTGCTCCTCGGTTCGCAGTTTGACGAAGAGCAGCATACCCCTAACCCGCTGGTGCTACGCTAGCAGCTCGCGTGAACCAGGGAGGACCATGGCAACTGTTAACGGGGACGTTGATGTTTCCCAGGTAAAAGGGACGCCCCTGCCTGCCGGGCAGGAGGCTGGCACGGCCGAGAAGGCCGCTCGTGACCGTGCGCGCATCCGTCGCGGCATAGTCTGCACGCTTCTGGGCGGCGCCCTCTGGGGCCTCAACGGCACCGTCTCGAAGTTCTTGATGGACACCTACGGCATGGAGCCCCTCTGGCTGGTCTGCGTTCGCGAGCTCACCGTCTGCTGGCTCTTCCTGGCCGCGGCCGCGGCAAGCGCCGACGGCCGCTCCAAGCTGCGCGCCGTGACGCACGATGCGCGCGGCATGCTCGAGATCCTTGCCGTGGCCCTGGGCGCCGTGCTCTTCTCGCAGGTGGCGTACCTGCAGGCCATCAACTGGACCAGCTCCGCCACGGCCACCATCATGCAGAGCCTGGGCATGCTTCTGGTCCTGGCCTACGTCTGCCTCATCATGCGCCGGCGCCCCCGCAGGCGAGAAGTGCTCGGCATAGCCCTGGCCCTTGTGGGAACGTTCCTGGTGGCCACGGGCGGAAACCCCGCCGAGCTCGCGCTGCCCCTGGGCGGCCTGGTCTGGGGCCTGGTCTGCGCCGTGTCCTCGGCCTGCCTCTCCATTCTGCCGGCAAAGCCCATGGCCAAGTGGGGCAACTTCGTCGTCAACGGCCTGGCGTTTCTGGCCTCGGGCGTCATCCTGACGCTGGCCTATCGCCCCTGGGAGCACATGCCCGCCCTCGACGGCCTCGCCCTTGCGCTTCTGGCCTTCTGCATTCTGGGAGGCACCTTTGGCTCCTATGCCCTCTACCTGCAGGGCGTTCACGATGCCGGCTCCATGCGCGCGAGCCTTCTCGGCACCATCGAGCCCATCACGGCCACTATCACGACGGTCCTCATGCTTGGCACGACCTTCTCGCCGGCCGATCTCGTGGGCTTTGCCATGATCTTGGCCATGGTCTACCTCACGGCCTAGTCACGGTCCCGGGCAAGAAGCCCGCCCCAATCCGATGCCGCCAACCAAAAGGGCGGCGCCCCACCAACCGGTGAGGCGCCGCCTGCTCGTTGCGCGTATGTGCCGTGGGCCGGCCCGCTAGATGCGCTCCATGTTTGCCAGGACCGAGGAGTACCAGTGCGCCGCGTTGGGCGGGCAGTACTTCTGGGCGGCGGCGTAGGTGAGGTGTCCGCCGTAGCCGGAGGCAAGGCCCGCCACGTGGTCCCAGATGGCATCCTCCCACGTGTTCCAGCTCGAGCTTCCCCAGCCCCAGGCGTTGTGGGGCCTGAAGCAGTAGAGGCCCTTGGAAGACTCCACGGCGCTGATCGCCGGCGAGAAGCGCGGGTCCACGCCGTAGGCCCAGGCAGCCTCGGCAAACGTCGTGCCCTGTCCCGCGAGGGGAGAGCCGGCGAGGTAGGCGTCGATGCGGGCGGCCCAGCCGGCCACGAAGGTGTCCTTCTGGGACTGCCAGTCAACGGGATCTGGGTCGGGCTGCGCGGGAACCTCGACGGCTGCCTGCTCACCGGAGCCGGTGGTGAAGGTGCTGTCGCCGGAGGCAGCGTCTTCCTGGGCCTCCTGGATGGCCGCCTGGCGTTCCGCCTCCTCGGCGGCCGCCTGCTCCGCCATCTGCTGTTCCAGCTCTGTGCGGGCGGCCTTGGCCGCGGCCAGGGCGTCGGAGGCCGCCTGTCGGTCGGACTCGGCGGCTGCCTGCTGGGTGGCCAGGTCCGAGCGCGTCTGCTGGAGCTCGGCGTCAAGCGAGGCCAGCTCGCTCACGGCGTCGTAGTTGTGGGACTGGATGACATCCAGATACTGGATGGTCGCAATCAGGGAGTTGAAGTCCTCGGAGGACAGCAGCAGGTCAAGAAGGCCGCCCGTGCCCTGCTGCATCTTGTACAGCAGCCTGATGGAGTCTGCCGCCGCGGCGCGCTTGCCGGGGAGAAGCTCCTCGATCTGGGCAATGCGCTGCTCGTTGGCCTCAATCTGGGCCTGAACGCTCTCCACGCGGGCGTTTGCCTCGTCGTAGGCGGCAGTGGTCTCCTGGATCTGCTGCTGGATCTGGTCGATTGACGCGGCAAGAACCGTCCTTGGCGTCGCGAGCATCGCAAGCGCACAGGCCGTCAGGGCGCTGGCTGCCACCAGGCCTCGAAGATGGGCGCCGCGAGCTGTCTTGGTGAGCGTCAAAGAACGGTACCTCCGTGCTCGCCCTCCCGGATTTGCCGGGCTTCACAAACGTCTAGCCTCACTACTCTACCGCCAAGCGACGCCGTTCACTTGGTTTTCATGAGTGCGGCGGCAGGTGGCAGGGGTGCCTGCCGCCCGCCGCCGCAGGGGAGCCGTCTGTGGGGGACGCAGCCGTGGGGCCGTCCTGGTCTGGCGCCTACTTGACGATGAGCGTGTCGCACTCGGTGTTGCGCGTGAGGAAGGTGGAGATGGAGCCCAGGATGGCGTACTTGATGGACGAGAGGCCGCGGGCCCCGCAGACCACCAGGTCGGGCTTGATGACGTCGAGCATGTCGTCCTTGAGGGTCTCGCGGATGCGCCCGGCGCGTACCACGACCTCGACCTTCTTGATCTGCGGCTCGGCCTCGGCCTTAGCCACCTGCCCGGCTATCGAGTCCCTGAACTCCTTCTCCAAAGCGGGGATGAGGTCCACCGGGTAGGTCCCGGCGGCCTCGAGCGCCGTTGAGTCGATGACGTGGCCAACGTAGAGCTCGGCGTTGTCGCAGGCCGCGATGGTTATGGCGCGGTCGAGCACCTTCGCCTGCTCCTCCGACCCGTCAAGCGAGACGAAGATGCGGTCATACCCGAGGTCCTGATAGGAAGCGGGCGTGTTGTCTGCCATGGTGAGCTCCTCTCGCCGTCGCGTTCTTGCTGGTATTTCCGTTGTACCCAAGTTCGCGGGCGGTGGGGCCCACTCCGCCGAGCGTTTCCGCCAGCGTGGTTTTTCGCTGTCAGTACTGTAAGGTTTTCTCCCGGCCGTGCGACATACGTCAAAGTAGAGCGGTCTGTGCAAACAGGGAAAGGAACGCGTTTGGACTTCATCGAACTCATCAAGGCTGCCGTCTTCGGCGTGGTGGAGGGCATCACCGAGTGGCTGCCCATCTCCTCCACCGGTCACATGCTGCTGCTCAACCAGTTCTTGACCATGAACGTCTCCGCTGACTTCTGGGACATGTTCCTCGTGGTCATCCAGCTGGGCGCCATCCTGGCCGTGTGCGTCATCTTCTTCCACCAGCTGAACCCGTTCTCGCCCTCCAAGGCTCCCTACCAGCGCCGCAACACCTGGACGCTCTGGGGCAAGACCATCGTGGCGTGCATCCCCGCCGCTGTCATCGGCATCCCTATCGACAACTGGATGGAGGAGCACCTGGGCAGCCCCTTTGTCATCGCGGCCGCCCTCATCGTCTATGGCATCGCCTTCATCGTGATCGAGAACCGCCGCGAGGCCAAGGCCGCGGCGGCGCTGCCCGGCGCGGGCAACCACCCCAGGGTCGGGCGCCCCAAGCACTTTGCCACGGCCGAGTCCGCCGCCCCCGCCACCCGCTCCGAGCTGGCCGACGCCGAAGCCCCCATTCAGAGCCTTGACGAGCTTGACTGGAAGACCGCCATCGGCATCGGTCTCTTCCAGGTGCTCTCCATCGTTCCCGGCACCTCTCGCTCCGGCTCCACCATCATCGGCGGCCTCATCCTGGGCTGCTCGCGCACCGTGGTCGCCGAGTTCACCTTCTACCTGGCCATCCCGGTCATGGTGGGCGCCTCTGGCCTGCGTCTGGTCAAGTACTTCCTCAAGGGCAACGTCTTTGCCCCCATGGAGCTCGCTGTCCTGCTGGTGGGCTGCGCGGTGGCCTTCGTGGTCTCCCTGGCCTGCATCCGCTTCCTCATGGGCTTCGTCCGCAAGCACGACTTCAAGCCCTTCGGCTGGTACCGCATCGTCCTGGGCGTGCTGGTCATTGCCTGGTTTGGCATCACCGCGTTGCTCTAGCGGACGCGTCCGGAGCCCGGGCGCTTCTCGCCTGGCCTGGCAGTGTACATAAAGATGACTTGGGCCCCCGAATCCGCCTGATTCGGGGGCCCTTCTCGTCTAAATGTACGTTAATCGGAGCCGGCCTACAGGCTCGTCGGCACGCGGGACACAACGAGTCTCATCTTGCCCTCGCAGCAGGCGTCGCCGTAGGCGGCCGGGATGATGAAGTGCGTGCCCTTGGCAACCTTGCGCCCGCCGACGGTGCCCTCGCCCTCGATGACGCTCACGCAGCGGAACGTCGGAATTGCCGAGAAGGTCTTCTCGCCGTCAACGGTCACGAGGTCCACCATGTAGCGGTCGCAGTCCTCGAGGTGCTGGATGCCGCCGATGACCGGGGTGGTCACCTCGCCGGAAGTGATCTCGGGCAGGTCAAAGTCAACGCAGTCGAGGCTCTGCTGCAGGTGGAGCGGGCGCTTGGTGCCGTCCGCCTGCACACGGTCGTAGTCGTAGACGCGGTAGGTCACGTCGCTGGACTGCTGGGTCTCCAGGATGGTCGTGCCCGCCTTGATGGCGTGGATGGTGCCCGGGTCAATCTGGAAGAAGTCGCCCTTGTGGATGGGCAGCACGTTCAGCAGGTCGTCCCAGCGGCCCTCTTCGACCATCTGGGAAAACTCGGCGCGGTCGTGCGCGCGCTGGCCCACGACGATGGTCGCGCCCGGCTCGCAGTCAAGGATGTACCAGCACTCCTTCTTGCCCAAGGAGCCGTTCTCGTGCTCGGCGGCATAGGCGTCGTCGGGGTGGACCTGCACCGAGAGGTCGCCCTTGGCGTCGATGATCTTCACCAGCAGCGGGAACTGCGCGTCTGCGCCCTCTGCGGTGGGAACGCAGCCAAAGAGCTCGCGGTGATGTGCCCATAGCTCGGAGAGGCGCATGCCGTCAAAGGCGCCGCCGTCAATCTGGCAGTCGCCGTGCGGGTGGGCAGAGATTGCCCAGCACTCGCCGATGGGTCCGTCGGGAATGTCGTAGCCCCAGTCGCTTGCCAGCTTGCGGCCGCCCCAGATCTTCTCGTGGAAGATGGGCTTCATGAAGATGAGCTCGTGATTTGCTGCCATGTACTCTCCTTCGGGTGAGGGTTTCCAAGCCGCCAACAGCATAGCGCGGTCCGCTCGCCGCCATGTCCCCCATTGCGCAAAAGCTACGCTGCGCAAAAAGCTTTTGCTGCAATGGTGGACAAGGCGGCGGGCTGCGGTGACGCGGCTGTTGGCGGCTTGGGGAAGCGACAGACGGGAAAAGGCGAGAAGGGCGTGCGGCTTGCGGCTGATTGCCAAAGAAAGCGAGTTAGGTGTTCTCGAGCGAATACCTAACTTGGTATTTCTTGCCAGAAGACCCAGAAAAACGAGTTAGGTATTGGCCGGCAAACGCCTGATTCGGAATTGCTGGCGGACCGTACCGTCGACAGGCTCTTTCGGCGCATTTACCCGATTAAGGGCAAGAGTTTGAGGCTTGTGGGAAGACTGCAAGAAAGAGGCCCTCGCCACTGACGGAGGTGTCGCCATGGGGAGAAACGCAAATTGCCACCGATGCCTGACGCTCGTTCTTCTTGCCGTGCTTGTGACGGCGATTGCGCCAGCGCGTCTTGCGCTTGCCGATGACGGCCAAAGCCCGTCCACCGTTCAGATTGTCTTTGACGGTTCCGCCAACGGCAGTTCTGCTGCGAGTGTCCACGAGGCCTTTCGCGACCCAAAGGTCTCTCGCGTCGTCGTGGTGGACAAGGCCCTGGCGCGAGCCATGCCTGCGGAGGCGTCCTCCCTTCTCTTCACCATCAGGAACGTTCGGGAGAATGGCCTTCTCACCAGCGTGAGCCGCTGCTCGGTCGTTGACGGCAAGCCTTTGATGACGGTCGGGATGTCCCAGTTCAAGGGGCCGAGAAACTCGTATGCTTGCGATGCCCCTGTGCCTGTGAGTCTGGTGAGCGCCGCTGTGGGCTTTGACGTCACGGCCATAGAATCTCTCAACGTTGCGGCCGAGGCCGGGGTTCCCATGACGGTGGGGAGAAGGGGCGTCTCATCCATGCGGCTCACCTCAACTCCTGTCTATGGTTACTATTCTTATGATGTTTGCTTTGGACAGAATCGCATTGTCGCAGGTACGGCAAGGCGGCTGGTGGGCATCTGCTTCCAGAGGGACTTTTCCTTCCGGTCTGATGACTAGATGTTGTGTTATTCGTGCCTGAACTCTCCAAGAAAACGAGCCGGGCATTTGCGAATCAATGCCCGGCCCAGTCTCTGGTCAGACGACCGCTTGGGAAGCGCCCATTTAAATATCTTCTACGATCCATTCCTTCTTGCTGACGGGCCTCATCGTCTACCCTGCTTGAAGTACTTCTGGGAATAGCTTCATGGCAGACTGCCAGGCGAGAAGCTCATCGGAATCGAACCCACCGTCAACGCGGCTGACCCCTCGCTCAATGGCCAGCCAAAATCCAAGCCAAGCCAGGTTGGTCTCTACGTAGCAGGTGTTCTCTTCGATGATCAGATAAGGCTCCTCGTCGTCGCTTGTTGCTAACGGCCACCCTGCGGGAGAGCTAGCGACGGAAAACGCGTGAAAGGAGAAGCTCTCTGGCTTCAAGCGAGTGGTGTTGTTGGTAACGGCGGAAGCAGCGTTTTCTCGCGTAAAGCACCAACGCATGGAGGAGAAACGGTCAAGACTTATTGGACGGAGGTCGACGATGCGATGCGTTTCCTCTAGTAATGTGGCGTACGAGATGCGCTCGGGTATATCCCCTGAAGCTCTCATGGCACTAATTAACAGCGACGGGAGTCGAAATTGAAGAAGAAACCCACGTCGCTAAGCGCATATCGAAGGCTTGGAAATCAACTGCCGTAAATCTGACAGTTGATACGTCGGTCGGTATGCTGAAGCCGCCGACGAACTTGCTTCCAGCGTTTGCGGCGGTAAAACCATAATACCTATAGCTGACGCCATCACCCCAAGAGGCATATTCAGTCGGGTTCAGCAGTCCTTGGGCGCTAATTCTGATGTTTTTTGCCCTAAAAGAATTAATCAAGTCAGCACTTGACCAACGAAGGTAAAGTTCGCAGTGTGTTGAGAAGCCGCTCCTGATGACTACTGGATTGACGTGAATGGCAACTGCTTGAGCACTAATCTCGGAAGCCGTGCTTTGGCTTTCCAGAATTGATTGAGCCTCCATCGCGTTGTCCACAGTGATGATGGGGATATCAATCTCTGCGTCATTCTGTTGACTTGCGACTTCAGCAAATGCGGTTATTGGCGTCAGAGAAAGGGCTACAAAGAGAGCTAGAAGAAAACGATAAACATGACGAGTTGCTTTCATAATTAGCCATCCCTTCTCGAAGATTGACCCTTGCCAAAGTATTTAACAAATAGATGAATCTGTCTGTCTAATATCGGCGAGAGCAATTCTTCCGTCGGCTGGCGGAAGGATGGAACGAAGCATTGCTCTGCTTCCTCGCCTCCAATGGCTTAGACTTGCCTTTCCAGGAACATCCAATTCGGAAGGTTTTATATATGCGCCGCCTAACCCAACGTCTTGCCAACGCCACCCTTGTGCTTCTCGTCGCGCTTGCCGCCACGGGCGCTACGGCCCTGACGTTGACTGTGCCCGTGCGGGCTCTGGCTGACGAGGGCGCGACTCAGGTCTACTCCGCCGCCCAGGCCCCCGAGCTCTCCGCCCAGGCGGCCTTTCTCTATGACCGCACCACAGGCACTGTCCTTCTAGATAAGAACGCGGGCGAGCGCCATTACCCCGCGTCCATGACTAAAGTCATGACCGCGCTCGTCGCCCTTGAGCACGCCAACCTTACCGATGAGGTCACCGTCGAGCAGGCCGACCTCGACATGATCACCGCCGACAGCTCAAACGCCGGCCTTCGCGCCGGGGAGACCCTCACGGTGGAGAATCTCCTCGCCTGCCTGCTCCTGCCGTCGGGCAACGAGAGCGCCTACGTGCTGGCCCGCCACGTCGCCGGTGACTACCAGGCCTTCGTCGACATGATGAACTCCCGCGCGGCGGAGCTTGGCTGTACGGGCACGCACTTCGTCAACCCCTGTGGCCTGCACGACGACAACCACTACACCACCGCCCACGATATGGCCCTCATCCTCTCCGAGGCCGAGAAGAACGCCGACTTCGTGCGCATCTCCGGCTCCGCCACCTGGGACCTGCCGGAGACCAGCATGAACCCGGCGCGCACCCTCAAGAACACCGACCTTCTCGTCAATCCCGAGAGCGACCTCTACATAGATGCCGTGACCTGCGGAAAGACGGGCTACACCGGGGACGCCGGCCGCTGCCTTGCCGCAGGCGCCTCCAAGGACGGCCTGGACGTGGTGGGCGTCGTCATGGCCGCGCCGGAGTCGGAGGGCTCCACCGCGGCCATCTCCAACATGCACGACCTCCTGAGCTGGGGCCTTTCCGCCTGGCAGACCACCTCCATCGTCAACGCCGGCGACGTCCTGGGCACCTCCGCCGTCCGCCTCTCCAAGGACGGCGAGAAGCTCAACGTTTCCGCGGCGGACGCCATTACGGCCACCCTGCCGGCGGGAACGACCGAGGACGACCTTGACGTCGCCTTCTCGTGGCAGGGCCCGCTCACCGCGCCTGTGGAGGCGGGGCAGCCCCTGGGCACGGCCGCCGTCTCCTTCCAGGGCCGGGAGCTCGCCACCATCGGTGCCGTCGCCGCCTTTGGCATGCGTCTCTCCATCCCCGCCTTTGTGATGGACTGGCTCTCTGACCCCATCCACATGGTCATTGTCGTCGTTGCCCTGGTGGCGCTCTTCGTGCTCGTCGGCCTTCTCGCCTCTCGTGGGAGCCGTCGCCGCCAGCGCGACCTGCGTCGCGAGCATGACCGTCGCCGCGCGCAGGCGGCGGGCCGCCGAGTCGGCGCCCATTACGCCACGCCGCGCAAGAAGCGCTAGCCTGGCCCGCTTTCCGGGTTTTCCGGAGCGCGTCGGCTGTGCTACCATGTCCCACTAGGCAATGACGGAGAGGTTTGGTCGTCGCGTCGCCAGCGGACAAGAGATGGGGCTCACCGGCTGAGAGGTCCCTCCAAGGCTGACGGCCAGAGTTCACTCCACCAGCCGCAACCTTAACGGTGGCCGCGGGCGCAGGCGCGCTTCTCGCCACCCAGTAGGGAAGCCGTCCGCCCCACGGAACGGGGCCCAAGAGAGGACGCGCGCGAGAGAAAACGCGCTCGTCAACCAAGGTGGTACCGCGGAAGTCATCCGTCCTTGGGCAGAGAATGCCCGAGGACGGATTTTTGTTTGGAAAGGGGAGCACGCAATGTCGATGTCCGACGACCTCAAGGCAATTGAGGCTCAAGTCCAGGAGGGCCTTGCCAAGGCCGAGAACATGGACGCCCTGGAGGCCCTGCGCGTTGGCGTCCTGGGCCGCAAGGGCAGCCTGACCGCCATCATGCACACCATGGGCAAGGTCCCGCCCGAGGAGCGTCCCGCCATGGGCGCCCTGGCCAACACCGTCCGCGCCAACGTGGACATGGCCATCAAGAGCCGCAAGGAGGAGCTCGCCCGCGCTCTCATGGCAAAGCGCATGGAGGCCGACGCCGCCGACGTGACCCTTCCGGGTCGCACGCTCTCGCTGGGCACCCAGCACCTCATCTCCCAGATTCGCGAGGAGATCGAGGACATCTTCTGCGGCCTGGGCTACACCGTCGAGGACGGTCCCTACGTGGAGACCACCTACTACAACTTCACCGCGCTGAACGCCCCTGAGGACCACCCCAGCCGTTCTGCCAAGGACACCTTCTACGTGGTCGACAACCAGCCCGAGGGCAAGGAGACCCACGTCCAGGGCGAGTCCGACGTGCTCCTGCGCACCCAGACCTCCGGCGTCCAGGCCCACGTCATGGAGGCCAAGGAGCCCCCGATCTACATGATCTGCCCGGGCACGGTCTTTCGTCCCGACACGGCTGACGCCAACCACCTGCCGCAGTTCACGCAGGTGGAGGGCCTCGTCGTCGATGAGGGCATCACCTTCGGCGACCTCAAGGGCACCCTTGACTACTTCACGCGCGAGATCTTTGGCAAGGACCGCGCCACCCGCTACCGCCCGCACTTCTTCCCGTTCACCGAGCCCTCCTGCGAGGTTGACGTCTCCTGCGGCGTCTGCCACGGCAAGGGCTGCCGCTTCTGCAAGAACACCGGCTGGCTCGAGATCCTGGGCTGTGGCATGGTGGACCCCAACGTCTTCCGCAACTGCAGCATCGACCCCGAGAAGTACACGGGCTTTGCCTTCGGTATCGGCGTCGAGCGCGTCGCCGCCCTGCGCTACGACCTGCCTGACCTGCGCATGCTTATGACCGGCGACATGCGCTTCCTCAAGCAGTTCTAGCCCGCATCCCCCCAGAGATTCCCGCGCAACAGAAAGGCTGTTCCAATGCGCATTTCATACGAGTGGCTCAAGAGCATGGTCGACGTGCCGGAGGACCCCTCCGACCTCGTCGCCGAGTTCGTCCGCACCGGCACCGAGGTCGAGGCCGTCGAGAAGGTCGGCGCCGACCTCACCAACGTCGTGACCGCCCAGGTCGTCAGCAAGAAGCCCCACCCCGACTCCGACCACATGTGGCTCTGCCAGGTCTCCGTCGGCGACCGCAACGTCGACGCCGACGGCAACCCCGTCCCGCTGCAGATCGTCTGCGGCGCGCAGAACTTCGAGGAGGGCGACCACATCGTCACGGCCATGATCGGCGCCGTCCTGCCCGGTGACTTCAAGATCAAGAAGAGCAAGCTGCGCGGCGTCGAGTCCTGCGGCATGAACTGCTCCGCCCGCGAGCTCGGCCTGGGAGACGACCACGACGGCATCATCATCCTGCCCAAGGACGCCCCCGTCGGCATGGACTACACCGACTATCTCGGCATGTCTGACACCGTCATCGACTGCGAGATCACGCCCAACCGCCCGGACTGCCTGTCCATGACCGGCATGGCCGTCGAGGTCGCCGCCATGTACGACGAGGACACCCACATCGAGCTGCCCTCCGTCAAGAGCGAGCAGGGCCCCGACGCCCACGACCTCGTCGACGTCACCATCGACGACCCCGAGCTCTGCCAGCGCTACACCGCCCGCGTGGTCCGCAACGTCAAGATCGGCCCGTCTCCCGAGTGGCTGGCCCGCCGCGTCGTGGCAGCCGGCAGCCGCCCCATCAACAACGTCGTCGACGTGACCAATTACGTCATGTTCCTCACCGGCCAGCCGCTGCACGCCTTTGACCTGGGCAAGCTCACTGAGCGCGACGGTCGCCGCCACATCGTCGTCCGCGCCGCCGCAGATGGCGAGAAGCTCGAGACCCTCGATGGCGTCGAGCGCACCCTCACGCCGGACATGGCCGTCATCACCGACGACGGCAAGACCCCGGTCGCCCTTGCCGGCGTCATGGGCGGCATGAACTCCGAGATTGACGAGAACACCGTGGACGTCCTTCTCGAGAGCGCCACGTTCTCCTCCGGCCACGTCTCCCGCACGAGCCGCAACCTCGACCTCATGAGCGAGGCGTCCATCCGCTACGAGCGTCAGGTCGATGGCGCCAACTGCGCAAACGTCGCCGAGATCGCCGCCGCCCTCTTTGAGGAGTGCTGCGGAGCCGAGGTGTGCCCCGGTATCGTGGACGTCTATCCGTTGGTCGTCCCCGCTCCCGTCATCGACTTCCGCCCCGCTCGCGCCCGTATGCTCTGCGGCGCCCAGATCCCCGACGAGTTCATGGTCGCCCGCCTTTCTCGCCTGGGCTGCAGCATCGAGCGCGTTGACGACGAGCACCTCACGGTGACCGCCCCCACCAACCGTCCCGACCTCACCCGCGAGGTCGATCTCATCGAGGAGGTCTGCCGCCTGTGGGGCGAGGGCGACATCGAGCCCACGCTTCCCGCCGCAAGGAACCACGCCGGCGGCCTGACCGTGGAGCAGAAGCGCATTCGCCTCATTGGCCAGACCCTGCGCGCCTGTGGACTCTCCGAGACCAGCACCTACTGCTTCGCCGACCCCAACGACCTCGTGAGCCTTGGCATCACCGAGGAGGGTCGTGGTATCCCGGTGAAGATCATCAACCCGCTCGTCGCCGACCAGTCCGAGATGCGCCGCTCCATGCTTCCGGGCCTCGTGCGCTCCGTCGCCTACAACCTCGACCATGGCGTGCCCAACGTCGCGCTGTACGAGATCGGCCGCGTCTTCTTTGGTCACGAGTCCAAGTCCCAGCCCGACGAGCCCACCTACGTGTGCGGCGTCCTTGCCGGCAAGCGCGCCGACGACGCCTGGAACTCCAAGTTCCCCGACTACGACTTCTTTGACGCCAAGGGTGCCGTTGAGCAGCTGCTCTCTGCCCTGCGCCTCACCAAGGTCCGCTTCAAGGTCGCCGATGCCCAGAGGTATCCGTGGCTGCAGCCCGGCCGTGCCGCCGAGGTCCTCGCCCAGGGCGAGGTCCTGGGTTGGGTGGGCAACATCCACCCCGCCAACCTCCAGAAGGTCGGCGTTGACGTGCCGGTCGTTGCCTTCGAGCTCTCTGTCGAGGCCCTGCTGCGCCTTGCCGTGCGCGAGCTTCCCTACGTCGACGTTCCCACGCTGCCCGGTGTGACGCATGACCTGGCCATCGTCGTCGACGAGTCCGTCACCTACGAGCAGCTCGTCCAGCGCATTGGCAGCGCCGGCGGCAAGCTCCTGGCCGACGTCCGCCTCTTCGACGTCTACCGCGACCCGGTCCGCGTGGGCAAGGGCAAGAAGTCCATGGCCTTCTCCCTCACCTACCGCGCCGCCGACCGCACCCTCACCTCCGAGGAGGTCGAGAAGGCGCACGAGAAGCTGGTCAACAAGGTCCTGCGCGCCACGGGCGGCGAGGTCCGCAGCTAGATCTGACGGCGAATAACGTTTCTGAGAACGGTCGGGCACAAGCTGCCCGGCCGTTTTCTATTAGGCCACAATTGACGTCATACATATAGAGAAGGGAAGCGCCCATGCCGAGCTGGAACATCCATACCGCCCACGTCGAGAGGCTCCTGCGTGAGCATGGTGCCTCGGAGCTGGGAATAGGCGACAAGGACGCCTTCCTCATGGGCAACCTTCTGCCCGACGTCTATGTGGGCTACATGGTCCCGGACGCAACCTGGCGCATTGACTACAAGCTCACCCACCTCACCATGAGAGACCACATTCCCCTCCCGCGCTACCAGGAGTTCTGGGACTTCTACGTCGAGCGTCCCGAGGACTACGGTGCGCATTGCGTAACTGATGTGGTCCGTGGCGCCTGGTGCCACCTGGTGTGCGACCACGTCTACAACGCCCACACCCGCGCCTACCTCAAGGAGCTCGGCGTTGCCCCAGGGGAGCAGGCCCGCATCAAGAAGCAGGCCGACTTCGCCCTCTTTGGCAGGACCCTCAATATTGAGATGGTCCCGGCGGTCACAAACGAGGTCCTCGGCCAGTGCCGCTCCTTCCCCCAATACAGCGTCGTCGAAAAGGACGTCCGAGCCGCATCCTCCGTAGCCGCATCCATAGTGGAGAAGAACAGGCTCGAGAACGTGGACGGAACCCCCGACTATCAACTGCTGACCGCCAACTTCTTTGACACGGCGAGAAACGAGGCTGACCAAATCATGGTGAAGGGTCTCAGGGAGTTGGCCTCTAGATAGGGAACAAGGCTCCGTAGTTTGGCCAATTGTGTAGGAACCGTGAACCCGCCGATTCCCGCCTGCGGCCGGCGGGAGGGAGCGTATATTAACTCCTCGCGCGGCGGCGGGGCACAGAGCCCGGCGCGAGCGCGGCGAACCTTGAAAACCGGATACCGCGGCCCGAGAGGGCCGACAACCAGGACAGACTATAGGACAGGTTCTTGATAAATTGAGTGGAGTGTTACATCACTCCCGTCGAGTTCCTTGTCCCAAGGGATCCGAGTTAAACGACATGGCGCTCACCGGCCGGGACGGCTCGAAGCGAAGAATTGCCAGGCAGCCTTGCCTGTCACATTTGAACGGAGAGTTCGATCCTGGCTCAGGATGAACGCTGGCGGCGCGCCTAACACA
>OLNE01001409.1_pt1 | contig 17326 bp, 18 predicted proteins | sample 1672431 | NCBI WGS metagenome assembly OLNE01 (sample SAMEA3136685, study PRJEB25190) | human gut metagenome | reverse complement strand
CACATTGGAAACAGAGGTTATTTTTCAGTACACGAAATTAGTTGTAAACGCAAAAACCGCCGCACCAGATTACTCTGATGCGGCGGTAAAACTTTTGCAAATGTGTGATTTTTGGGGCATTCTGCCGACTTCGACACGGATTGGCATACGCTTGGCACACGTTGGCACACAGCCCGGCTTTTCTGTATCATAATCATGCAGAAAACCCTGCAAACACGGCAAACTTTCGAACTTTTTAGTCCAGCGGCTTCATGGTCGGGAACAGCAGCACATCGCGGATAGATGCCGCGTCGGTCAGGAACATGACCAGACGGTCGATGCCCATGCCCATGCCGCCCGTGGGAGGCATACCGTATTCCAGCGCATTGATGAAATCCTCGTCCATCATGCCGGCTTCCTCGTCGCCTGCGGCGCGCAGAGCAACCTGGCGCTCGAAGCGCTCCTTCTGGTCGATCGGGTCGTTCAGCTCGGAGAATGCGTTGCACAGCTCGCGGCCGTAAATAAAGCACTCGAAGCGCTCGGTCAGACGCGGATCGGACGGCTTGCGCTTGGCCAGCGGAGAGATCTCGACCGGATAATCGGTGATAAAGGTCGGCTGCATGAGGTTTGCCTCGACGTACTCGTCGTAGCACAGTGCCATCAGGTCGCCCCAGCTCTCCTTGCCCTTTTCGATCTCGAGGCCCTTGGCCTTAACGGCCTCCAGTGCCTCTTCCGGCGACAGCGCCATAAAGTCGATGCCGGCGTACTCCTTGACAGCCTCAGCCATCGTCATGCGCTTCCAGCCCTTGGAGAAATCGATCTCCACGCCCTGATACATCACCTTGGTGCTGCCCAGAACCTTTTCGCAGACATGGATTACCATGTCCTCGGTAATATCCATCATGCCGTGGTAATCGGTGTATGCCTGATACAGCTCGATGGTGGTGAACTCCGGGTTATGACGAGTGTCCATGCCCTCGTTGCGGAAAATACGGCCGATCTCGTATACGCGCTCCAGACCGCCTACGATCAGGCGCTTGAGGTGCAGCTCGGTCGCAATACGCAGATACATATCAATATCCAGCGCGTTGTGGTGGGTGATGAACGGACGAGCCGCCGCACCGCCCGGAAGGGTGTTCAGACACGGAGTCTCAACCTCCATAAAACCGCGGGAATCCATAAAGTTGCGGATCTCGCGCACGATAGCCGAGCGCTTCTCAAAGGTATCGCGTACCTCCGGGTTGACGATCAGGTCAACATAGCGCTGACGGTAACGCATATCGGTGTCCTTCAGACCGTGCCACTTCTCCGGCAGCGGTGCAAGGTTTTTGGAGAGCAGCGTCAGCTCGGTTACGGAAACCGAAATCTCACCCTTCTGGGTACGGAATACCTCGCCCTCGATACCGATGATATCGCCGATATCGAACTTCTTGTAGCCCTTGTATACGTCCTCGCCTACGTTGTCGCGCTTGATGTAAAGCTGCAGACGGCCGTAGCGGTCGCGCATATCCGAGAAGGAAGCCTTGCCCATGATGCGCTTGGACATCATGCGGCCTGCCAGACGGACGGTCTTGCCTTCCAGCTCGTCAAAATGCTCGTGAATATCGGTGGTATAGTGATCGCGCTCAAAGCGCACCTGCTGGAACGGGTCCTTGCCCGCAGCCTGCAGCTCTGCCAGCTTTTCGCGGCGAATGCGCTTCAGCTCGTGCAGTTCCTCCGCGGTCTGCTCGTGCTGATCCTGCGCCTGATGCTGTTCTGCCATATCTTCCCCATCTTTCATAAAATTTTTGACGGCAGCGCCAAACAACTCGCCTTTGTCAAATTGTTTGGTGTTACCTGAAATAGTGACTTCGCTTTTCACTTGCGATAAAGGTAATTTACTTCTCGATCTTGAGGATCTCGTACTTTACAATGCCGATCGGTGCCTCGACCTCAACAACATCGCCGACCTTCTTGCCCAGCATAGCCTTGCCGAACGGAGACTCGTCAGAGATCTTGCCGTCCATCGGATCGGCCTCCTGAGAGCCGACGAAGTGGTACTCCTCTTCCTCGTCCTCCTCGAGATCCTTAACAATAAAGCGGCAGCCGGGAGAAACCTCGTCTGCAGCGTAGCTGTCGCCGGTTACAACGACTGCGTGCTTGATGATCTCCTCAAGCTCGGCAATGCGGGAATACAGCTTGCCCTGCTCGTTCTTGGCTTCATCGTACTCGGCGTTCTCGGACAGGTCGCCGAAGGAGCGTGCTTCCTTCAGCTGCTCTGCAACCTCATCCGCACGGGTAGTTTTCAGATATTCCAGTTCGTCCTTATATGCGTCCAGACTTTCCTGTGTCAGTTTAATTTCTTTTGCCATGTTTGCAAACCCTTCTTACTCAGTGTCATCGGCTTTCGAGCCGTACAGTACATTATATTATAAATTAAGCACCGATACCATGTCAAGCGATTCGACCATTTTCTGTCCGATTTTCTGCCAGAGCGCTCGATTATCCCACAGTTTCCATCGCTTTTTGAAGCTGCGGATCGGTTTCCGACGTCAGAAAGAAAAAGTTCTGTGTCTGCTCATCGGTCAGCTTCACCTCAATGTCCGGCGCAATGCCGACATCTGCAAGGCTTTTGCCTTTGGGCGTAAAGTATTCCTCGACAGACAGATTGACCGCCGAGCCGTCGCTCAGCTGGTAGGTGCGCTGAGCGCGTCCCTTACCGGTGGTGTGCGTGCCGACGAGCGTTGCGCGGTCGTACTCCTGCAGGGCTGCCGCAAAGAATTCCGCCGCCGAAATGCTCTGGTCGTCAATAAGCACCGCGATCGGCAGGTCGATGCAGTCCGCATCCGAGGTGTAAACGGTCTCCGAGCCGTTTTTCATGCGCAGCGTCATAATGGTGCCCTCGCCGAGCAGCGGGTCGAGTGCCGCGCTCATCTCCTTGACACGGCCGCCGCCGTTGTGGCGCACGTCAATGACAAGCGACTGTGCGCCGCTGTCGGTCAGCGACTGCAGCGCCGTCTTGAACTGATCGGCACAGCCGTCGTGGAAATTCTCGATGCGGATGTAGCCGATTTTATCATTCAGCATTTTTCCCCATGCCATCTTCTGCTTGACAACGGCACGCTGCATGGTCAGCTCCTTGGCGGAGCCGTCTGCCTTCTTGACCGTGACGGTCACATCGGTCCCCTCTTTGCCGGAAATCGCGCTGATAACCGCGCTCGAGCCGTCCTTTTCGGTCGTCAGATCTCCCGTACCGAGAATGTAATCGCCCTTTTCGATGCCGGCCTTCGCCGCAGGCGAATCATCGTACACGAGCGTAACGCGAATACTTGTCTCGGTGCTCGTCACCGAAACGCCGATGCCGCAGCCCTTGCCCTCACCGCTCATGCGGTAGGCTTCGTAGTTTTCCGCCGGAATATACGACGACCACTTGTCTCCCAGACCGGTAATGTAGCCTGCCGCAGCGTAATCCGCAACATTGTCCGCATCCAGCTCACCAACGTATTTGTCCGACACCAGCCGGTCAATCTCGCGCAGCTTTTTTCCGGTGTTCCAGCCGGTGGAAATCAGGCAGATGACTGCCGTTATCGCGCCTGCCGCGGCACACATGGTCAGCGCCATCCGCAGAGAGACCTGTCTCTCCCGCAGTTTTTTCATGGTTTGTCCTCCTCCACGAGAAAAGGGAGAGCGTTACACTCTCCCCTTTTATATGATTGCGTCAGTTGAAGTAGCTCATCGGGTTCTGCGTCGAACCGTTTACATATACCTCAAAGTGCAGATGCGGACCGGTCGAGTTGCCGGTGGAGCCTACCAGACCGATGGTCTGACCGGCGGTTACCCTCTGGCCAACCGAAACATGGATGGCAGACTGATGGCCGTAAGCCGTCATGACGCCGCCGCCGTGATTGATAACGGTATAGTTGCCGTAGCCGGAAACCCAGCCTGCGGTGGTAACCGTGCCGGATGCAGCTGCTACGATCGGTGTGCCGGTCGGTGCCGGAATATCCTCGCCCTTGTGGAACTTGCGGGTACCGTAGATCGGATGTACACGCCAGCCATAGGCACTCGAATTATTGGTGTAACCCGGAAGCGGCCAGGTGAACGTGCCGCTTGTCAGCGTTGCGCTGCTCAGATTGCCCGCCGAACTGCTGCTCGACGAGGACGAGCTGCCGCCCTTCTTCTTTGCGGCCGCTGCCGCTGCTGCTGCCGCAGCAGCTTCCTTGCGGGACTGCTCTGCGATCTGGTCACTTACGGTGTCCATCTCGCTGGTGATGCGCTCGTACTCAGCCTTCTGCTCCTTCTGGTACGCCTGCAGGCTCTTCTGCAGTGCCTTCTGCTGCTCCTCGCTGGATTTCAGCTCCTCAGCCTTATACTTCAGGTTTTCCTGATACTGTACCTGCTCGTCCTGGGTGGCCTGCAGATCATCGCGCTTCTGCTGAATATCCTCCTTGGCAGCGGTATACTCCGCTACGATCTTCTTATTATCGTCCATGATCGCAGAAACAATCTCCAGACGGCTGAGAAGATCAGAGAAGTTAGACGCGTTCAGCAGAACCTCCAGATAGCTGGTCTCACCCTGCTCATACGTCGTGCGGACAGTCTCAGAAAAACGCTCCTTCTTGCTGTCCAGCGCCTTGATCGCAGCATCCAGCTCGGTCGTCTTGACGTCGATCTGGTCCTGCAGGCGGTCGATATACGCGGTTACCGTCGTAATTTCTTCCTTGGTGAGCTTGATCTCTTTCTGCAGGGCGGCACGGGTCTTTGCAACCTCATCCACCTTGCCTGCCAGACTATCCAGCTCCGCCTTGACCGATGTCTTCTGATCCTCCAGATCGGACAGCTTGCTTTTCAGTTCCTTACTGCTCACCGCACCGGCATAAACCAGACCGGAGGCGATCATCGAGAACACCATCGCTGCAACCAGGATGCCCGCAATAATGCAGGAGATCAGGCGCACGGTTTTCTTTTTCATCATATTGAAACATTCGCTCCTTTATGCAGTCGTTATACATCCATAAACTTGCGGATACTCGTTACCGAGCCGCCGATGCCGAACAACGCGCCTGCACCGCAGTACACGCCGAGCACCCACCAGCGCAGCACATCGAACGAGAGCAGATGGAACGAAGACAGCGAAACCGTACCTGCCACGTTGTACAGCTCGGTGTACAGACCCCATTCCGCGAGGAAGGCCAGTCCGCCGGCAACCAGACCGAGCACCATGCCTTCGATGACAAACGGCCAGCGGATAAACCAGTTGGTCGCACCGACCATCTTCTGGATGGAGATCTCCTCACGGCGGGCAAACATGGCCAGCTTTACCGTATTGGAGATGATGAAGATCGAGATAACAGCCAGACCGACGATCATAGCTGCCGCGATCATGTTGAACACGCGCTGAATCTGAATCAGCTTACGGATAACATCCTCATCCGCACGCACGCTTGCAACGCCGTCAACCGCTTCGATTTCCTTGATGGTTGCGTCCGCCTGCATGGAATCACTCAGGGTGAACACATAGCTGTTGCGCAGCGGATTGTTGTCCGCGTTGTAATCTTCGAGGATGTCTGCGTCGTCGCCCAGCTCCTTGCGGTACTGCTCCAGCGCGACATCGCGGTCCTCGAAGGCGATCGACGCAATGTTGTCAATCTTCTCGAACTGCGTCTGCAGCGTTTTCGCCTCACGCGTGGTAAGCGAATCGTCGATCCAGACTACGATCTGGTTGGATTGCTGCAGTCTCGTAATGTTATTCGTAATGTTGTAGGCCACCAGCGTAACCGTACCTGTCAGCAGCAGGCTTACGACCATGATCACCACGGCCGCCACGGACATGAAGCCGTGCTTGAAAATGTTGCGCAGGCCTTCCTTCCAATAGTAAGCGATTGATCTCATATCTGATAATACCCACCTGTCTGATCACTGATGACTTCACCGTTGTCGATCACAACAACGCGCTTTTCAAATTCGTCTACCAGACCCTTTTCGTGCGTTACGATCAGCACGGTCGTGCCAAGCTCGTTGATCTTTTCAAACAGGGTCATCAGCTCCAGCGAACGCGCAGGATCGAGGTTGCCGGTCGGCTCGTCCGCGATGATGAGGCGCGGGTTGTTGACCAGCGCACGCGCGATTGCGACACGCTGCTGCTCACCGCCGGAAAGATTCATCGGCTTCTCGTGCGCCTTGTCGGCCAGACCGACCAGATCGAGCACATACGGCACGCGCTGCTTGATGGCCTTGCCCTTGGCGCCGATGGCACGCATGGCAAATGCGACGTTCTCGTAAACGGTTTTGGTGTTGATCAGGCGGAAATCCTGATAGACAACGCCCAATGTACGGCGCAGATACGGAATCTGCCGCTTTTTCATTCTGCCGATATCGTAGTTGTTGACGATAACACGGCCTTCGCTCGGCCGAACCTCACCGGTCAGCAGCTTGATGATCGTGGTTTTACCCGAGCCGGACGCGCCGACCAGAAAGACAAATTCTCCCTCGTCTACACGCAGACTCGCCTTGTTCACCGCCCGGGTCCCGTTTTCGTAAACCACGGTGGCTTCACTCATTCGTATCACAGGCAATCCTCCTCGGTGCCAACGCAGAAGGCGTGCGAATGCCCCGGATTGGGCATTTTCGCCTTCCAGCAAACAAAAAAGACAAAGGTGTAAACATATACACCTTTGTCTATTATAACAGATATCATGTTTATGCGCAAGCCGACAAACTGTGGCATTATTGCACAATTTACGTTTTTTCTGTGTAGATTTTATGAACAGACAGCGATTATCTGGTACCTTCTTCGCGGCTTGCAAGGTATTTTCGAACCATGAGCGCTACCTTAAATACGATCGCGTGATCGAACTCACGCAGGTCCAGACCGGTCAGCTTTTTGATCTTCTCAAGGCGGTACACCAGCGTATTGCGGTGTACGAACAGCTTACGCGAGGTCTCGGATACGTTCAGGTTGTTCTCGAAGAACTTCTGAATCGTGAACAGCGTCTCCTGATCGAGCGAGTCGATCGAACCCTTGCGGAATACCTCGGACAGGAACATCTCGCACAGCGTGATCGGCAGCTGATAGATCAGACGGCCAATGCCCAGATTCTCGAAGCTGATAATGTTCTTCTCGGTGTCAAATACCGCACCGACCTCGATTGCAGTCGTAGCCTCCTTGAAGGACTTTGCGATATCCTTCATCTGGGAGGATACCGAGCCGATGCCGATCAGGCACTTGACCGACAGCTCGCTGAGCAGCGTCTCCTCGATAGAGTCTGCCAGCTTGATCAGATCCTTGATCTCACTGCCTGCCTTGACCTCCTTGACTACAACGATGTCCGTCTCGGAGATATGCAGCACGAAATCCTTCTGCTTGTCCGGGAACATGCCGTTTACCACGTCGATCGCAGCAACATCGGCCGGCGCCTGCTGGCGCACGAGGAATACCACGCGCGGCACATCGTTGCCGAAGTGCAGCTCGCGGGACTTGATATAAATATCGCCCGGCAGGATGTTATCCAGAATGATATTCTTTACGAAGGTAGCCTTGTCGTGCTTTTCATCATACAGCGTCTTGATATTGTTGATCGAAACCGCAACCAGCGAGCAGATGCTGCGCGCCAGCTCGTCCTCGCCCTGTACGAATACGGCATATTCCAGACGCGACGCACGGTCACCCGTTGTATGATAAGTATAACCGCCGAAACGAACGATCTCGCCGGCGAAGCCCAGCTCAGTGATTGCTTCCTCCCGCATTTCACCGATACGAGGCAGATCGGTACATGCTACAACCGCACCGCTTGCGTCAACAATGCCGATCGTACGATCCACCGTATCCTTCATCTGCAAAACAATCGACTGGAACAATCTCGAAGCCATTTCCATCACCTTTCCCGTCTTTTTCACGCGCCCCGGCGCTTTACTCCGCATCCGTCCGCCGAAACGCTTACTCCTTATGGTGTTCTCACCGCTAATGGTGATTCTGCCTATGACATTCTTCACAAGAACACCAAAAGTTCCCTATACATTTTAAGTCATTATATCACATGTCCGCGCATTTTTGTACAAAAAATTCAAAAAAATTTGTAGATTTTTTAAGTTTTTCAGGTTTGCAAGGTAAGTTTTTCCAATTCTTCCTGTGTCAGTTCCCGAAATTCGCCGGGCGCGAGTGTTTTATCCAGCCAGAGACCACCCAGCCGCAGACGTTTTAGCGCCGTTACCGTGCCGCCGACTGCCGCAACCATGCGCTTGACCTGATGATATTTGCCCTCTTTGAGCGTCACACGCACGCGCAGCTCCGGTTCGGTCTCGAGGATTTCCAGCTCCGCCGGCTTGCATTCCGTGCCGTCCCGCAGGGTCATGCCCTGTTCAAAACGCAAGACTGCATCCGCTGCCAGTACGCCGTCCACGACCGCCTCGTACTCCTTTTCGACATGGCGGTTCGGACTCATCAGCGCATGGCTGAGTGCGCCGTCGTCCGTGATGAGCAGCAATCCCTCGGTGTCCTTGTCCAGCCTTCCCACCGCAAACAGGCCGCGCCGCAGCTCGTCCGGAAACAGCTCGAGCACGGTATCGTGACGCTCATCGCGGCTTGCCGTGATAACGCCCATCGGCTTGTTGAGCATGTAGTACCGCTGTGCGCGGTAGCGCTGCACGGTGCCATCCACCGCCGTCTGTGACCGATCAGGATCGACCTTGAACGCCGGATCTTTTTGCACAGTGCCGTCCACCGAGACGCGTCCCGCACGAATGAGCGCCTGCACTTCCTTGCGGCTGCCGCAGTTCAGGTGGGACAGCAATTTGTCCAATCGCATCTGTGGCATTTTGTCCCCTCCGCCAATACATTTCTTTTATAAGGATAACACTTTTTCGCAAATTGCACAATAGCTAAATGCAAAAAAAGTGCAATCCCCCGAAAGTTACCAATAGATACCATAAACCTATGATAACTTTTTCGTTGAATTGCACAGTTATGCAGTTTCCGGAAGTCATTGCCCGCCGCTGTCAGATCTGCGGCATATCCAGCAGGCCATGCACAAATCCATCCGTCTGTGCGGATGTGATATCCGCTGCGATCAGGCGGTTTCTGCGCACCAAAAGGTTGGCGGTCACGCCCTGCTCTCCGGTAGGATAGGCGGTCAGCGCGTAGGTGTACAGCGTAGCGCGCTTGCCCTGATATGGCGTGAGATCCAGTCCCTGCGCCTGCTGGATAGCGTTGTACTGCTCATATACCTCGTCGAAGGTGTCGGGTATCTGCACCTCCTGTGTACCGACCGGTTCACTCTCCACCGACCAGCCGCATGCGGTCAGCAGCGCTACTCTGTCCTCGTTGGTTTTCAGCTTTGCACTAAGCGCTGCACCTTCAGCGCTGACCGCAGTATCCGCCTCTGCCGTTTTCGGCAGCAGCGCTGCCGCGCCGACCAGCACCAGCCCGACCGCCAGCACGCCCACTACGATTTTCCTCACCGACACCTTTGCCGCAAAAACGATCATGGCATTGTCCCTCCTGCTTTTGCTTCATTCTATGCGTACAGAAGGCAAAAAAGAACGCCTCCGAGTATTTCTCGGAAGCGCAGCTTGTATCAGTCCAGATTTTTCTTCTTCAGCATCCACCATGCAAAGAAGCAGCCGACCACTGTAATGGCCAGCGGCATCCACCAGACCCAGTCGCCCGGTATCTGTCCTTCACCGATATTCATACCGAAGAAGCCGAACACGATATTCGGAATCGTCATGATGATGGTCAGGATGGTCAAAACCTTCATGATGATATTCAGATTGTTGGAAACAACGGAAGCATAAGCATCCATCGTGCCCGCCATAATGTTGGAATAGATATTCGCCATCTCGATGGCCTGACGGACCTCGATCAGCGCGTCCTCCAGAATGTCGCGGTCGTCCTCATACAGCTTGAGCACGCGGCCGCGCAGCACCTTTTCCATCGTAACCTCGTTGCCCTTGAGGGACGAGGAGAAGTAAACCAGCGATTTACTCAGTCCGAGCAGCTGGATGAGCTCCTCATTTTTGAGGGAGTCGTACAGACGCTTCTCGATGCGGGTAAAGTCGCGCTCGATCATACGCAGGTTTTTCAGGAACCGGCCCGCGATGCGGAGCAGAATCTGGAACACAAAGCGCGTCTTGAGTGAGGTATGCACGCCCTTTACCGCGCCTTCCGCGATGGAGCGCAGGATGATGCTGTCCTCCAGACAAACCGTGATGACCGCATTCTGTGCCACAACAATGCCCATAGGAATGGTGGAACATCTGACCGCCGTCCTCGACCGAGCTTTTCTCGAGCATAGGAATGTCAACGATCATGAGCAGCTGCTCGTCCTCGGTATCGACACGCGAGCTTTCCTCCGGGTCGAGCGCCGCGCGAACAAACTCTTCCTCAACCTGAGCCGCCTGCGCGATCTGCTCCAGCTCGTCCGAGCTGGGATGCACCATGTTGACCCAGCAGCCCTCAGTGAACTCGCTCACTTCTGTGATGCGGCCGTCCACCGTTTTGAAAAATTCAACCATATTATACCGCCTTTCAGCAGCGGCACTCCTCGAAAATGCCACCGCGAGTAATATTCATCTGTCTACTTCCAGGGTCCGTACTCACGGTGATCACTCTCCTTTAATATGGATTTTATCTAAAATTAACCTACCCATACCTGACAAAACAGCCCTGTTACGGGCTGTTTTGAATAGCTATCAGTTAGATTATCGGTTGTCCTTATCGAAGATGCGCATCAGAACATCAAATGCAGCATCGTCAGAGCCAACATCGGACGACGGCTTGGAAGCGGATGCGCGAGCCGGCTTCTTGTCAGCCGCTGCGGTAGCAGCCTCGGTGAACAGGCCGGTGGAGCCGGAATCCTTGTCCTTATTGCCGTCCATGCTCATCTTTGCGGAGTTCGGAACATTGTCGAAACCGGTTGCGATTACAACAACGCGGATCTCGTCGTCCATGTTCTCGTCGATGAATGCACCGAAGATGATGTGTGCATCCGGATGAGCCGCCTGCTGAACCATGGTAGCTGCAGTCTCAACTTCATCGAGACCGATATCGTCAGAGCCGATAACGGAAACGATAACGCCGTGAGCCATGTCGATAGAGGTCTCGAGCAGCGGGCTGGAAATTGCCTCGCGTGCAGCCTCTGCAGCCTTGTCCTTGCCTGCAGCGGAGCCGGTGCCGATGTGAGCGAAGCCTGCGTCCTTCATGACGGAGGTAACATCCGCGAAGTCCAGGTTGATGAAGCCCGGAACGGTGATCAGCTCGGAAATGTTCTTAACTGCCTGACGCAGAACGCCGTCTGCGATCTCGAATGCGTTCTTGAAGGTGATCTTCTGCTCGGATACATACTTCAGACGCTCGTTCGGGATGATAACGAGGGAGTCTACGTTCTTGTTCAGCTCTTCGATGCCGCTCAGCGCCTGCTCGAGACGCTTCTTGCCCTCGAATGCGAACGGACGGGTAACAACGCCGACCGTCAGGATGCCCAGCTCACGAGCGATCTGTGCAACAACCGGAGCTGCGCCGGTGCCGGTGCCGCCGCCCATGCCGGCGGTGATAAATACCATATTGGTGTTAGCGAGAGCCGCTGCGATCTGATCCTTGCTCTCCTCAGCAGCCTTGCGGCCGATTTCCGGATTTGCGCCTGCGCCCTGACCCTTGGTCAGCTTCTCGCCGATCTGGATCTTCGTGGTGGCCTGCGAATAATTCAGAGCCTGCATATCCGTGTTGATGGAAACGAACTCAACACCCTGTACACCGTTCTCGACCATGCGGTTTACAGCGTTGCCGCCGCCGCCGCCGACACCGATGACCTTAATGTTTACTACGTTATCCAAGCCCTGTTCAAACTCAAAACCCATTGTCGTTGTCCTCCGTTTTATGATAAAGAATCGTTCTTTGATTATCAATTACCGCGTTTGAGGGCACTTCGCCCCTATTGTTTTAATTTTACCTCGATTTATTCTATTTTGCAACAGGAATTAGCGAATTCCTCAAAAAAAACTTAATCTTTTCCGTGTCTTTCCCGCAAACCGGCGGGCGATACGGAAAAAGGCTGTATTTTTTCGCGTTTTTCCCTGTGTTTTCGGTTATTTTCGCCAGTAGAAGCAAAAAAACTCAGCCTTCGCCATCGTAGCTGTCGTCATCATAGCTGTCATCGTAATACGATTCGTCGTACGAATCATCGTAGCTGCTGTCATCGTAGGATTCGTCATAGGACGAATCGTCCGAGTAATCCGAATCATCGGAATAATCCGAGTTATCCGAACTGTCCGAGCTGTCGCTGCTCGAATCGGTCGAGTCATCGCCGTCCGGATTGTCGGTCGTACCGACTTCGCCGTCCGGATTGGTGTATGCCGGCGAGGTCACCGGATTGTCACCTGCCTGATCGGTACCGGAGCGTGCTACATCCTCCGCCGTCTCCGGCACAAAGTGCAGACGGTTCTGTGCATCCCAGTACAGCCGCCCGATATCCGATGCCGAAAGGCGATCGCTGATAACGGTCTGTGCAAACCGAAGACGGTACGTCAGATCGTCCAGTGAGCCTGCGCGGATGTCGAACCGCTTGTCATAGCCGATGCGCACATCGGTCAGGTCGTTCAGATTGAGGAAGCTCATCTTTTCGAGCAGCCCGGCGGCATCCATGTTCTCCAGCACGTTCAGCATAGCGTCAACGTGTGCATCCGTGCCGGTATCAAGGAAATCTCCAATCTGCGCATTCAGCGTAACGCCGAGCACGGTCGGCAGACCGCCGTCCGCGGCGTTGTTCTCGAGCACCTTGCCGCCCGCACTGATATAAGTGAACGTGTTATCCTCATTTCTCACGGCAGCCGCCGCTGTGCACTCGGTGACAGTCAGCACCAGTCCATCCGGCAGCCTGCGGCGCAGCTGTGCGCTTTCCAGATACGGGAAGCTGTGCATCAGGTCGGACAATACGCGGTTTTTGTTCCACAGATAGAGATTATCGCCCTTTTGAACATCCATACCGGCGATCAGCTCCTCCGAGCCGTACTGCTCGGCACCTTCCACCGAAATGGTCTTAACCCTGAAGAACACGGTCATCGCCACCACGGCAGCCGCCAGCACAATGCCGGTCAGCAGCACGCGTCCCAGCACACGAAAGATTTTCCTGCCGCGGCGCTGCTGCTCCATCTGGTCGGGCGTGTGCTTTTTTCGCCTTCTGCGTCTCATCACAGCACCCCTTCTTTGTTACTTCTTGCCATGGTTTTCGATCGCCCAGAGGATCTCCTGATAGATCTTCTCGCTTGCATCGTGCGCCGCCAGCTTTGTCGCGTCATGCCCCATCCGGTGCAGACGGTCGCGGTCGCTCAGCAGATCCTGAATCTCGTCGTACAGCACCTGCGGATTGGCGTCCTTCTCGAGCAGAACACGGCAGCCGCCCTCCTTTTCGAGGGCGCGCGCATTCTTCTCCTGGTGATTCTCCGCCACATACGGAGACGGCACCAGCAGTGCCGGACGGCCGAGCATGCACAGCTCACCGAGGGTAGCCGCACCTGCGCGGCACACGATCAGGTCAGCCGCCGCCATGCGGTCTGCCATGTCGTAGATGTACTCGGTCACTTCGATGTTCGGGTGTTCGTCAAAGTCGGCGCCCTGCTCCTTCGCCATCCTGGGCAGCCACTCACGGGCCGCCGCACCGGTTGCGTGAACATGATGATAGGGCACGCCGTTTTTGCATTCGAGCGCCAGCTCACCCGCCATGTGCTCATTCATGTACTTTGCACCCATCGAGCCCCAGAAGGATACGACCAGCTGGTCATCATCGGTCAGGCCGAACTTCTCGCGTGCCTTTACGCGGTCCGCCGCCAGAATCTCACCGCGCACCGGCGCACCGGTCAGAATGATCTTATCTCCGCCGCCGAGCAGCTCCTTTGCCTGTTCAAAGCAAACGAGTACGCGGTCCGCGTCCTTTGCGAGCATCTGCGTTACCTTGCCGGGCAGCGCGTTGACCTCGAGCAGCACGGTCGGAATGCCGAGCTGCTGTGCCGCGCGTACCACCGCGAACGACGCATAGCCGCCGCAGCCGATCACGCAGTCCGGCTTGGCCTGCTTCAGCAGCTTTTTCGCCTTGCTGACCGCCGAGACAGCCAGCTTTGCCGCCTTCAGATTGTGCAGAATGCCCTTCGGGCTCATCGAGCGCGACATGCCGATGATCTCGATGGTGTCCAGCGGATATCCCTCACGCGGGACCAGCTTATTTTCAATGCCGCGTGCCGAACCGGCAAAACGCACCGTCGTCTGCGGCTGCTTTTTTTCAAAATAGCGTGCAATGGCAAGACCCGGTGTAACGTGACCGCCCGTGCCGCCTCCCGTAATGTACAGTTTCAAAACTGAGTTCCCCTCTCCTGTTTGTTACTTTTCAAATGCAAGGTAGGATCACATGGTCCGGCAAATCCTGTTTACCGGATCATGTGGTACTGCCTGACAGTACCGTGAGCCGCAAACAAGGCTGTTTGTATGCTGCAAACAGCCCTGATTTGCATAACTTAATCCTGATTTCTTCCGTCAATCCGCATATACCGCGATATATTGAGCAGGATGCCCATCTCGCCGAGCTGCAGCAGCAGCGCTGTGCCGCCATAGCTGAAAAACGGCAGAGCCGCACCGGTTACCGGCATGATGCCGGTGACAACGAACAGGTTCATCAGTGTCTGGATAGCCAGCTTGGCAGTGATGCCGGTCGCCAGAAGACTGCCGAATTTATCCGGTGCATAACGCGCCACGCGGAATCCGCGGTAAATGAGGTACGCGAACAGCAGAATGACCAGCAGAGCGCCGATCAGACCCATCTCCTCGCACCAGGTGGCAAAGATGAAGTCGTTATGCGGCTCCGGCAGGTACAGCTGTTTCTGCAGGCCGTTGCCGAGTCCGCGGCCGAGCAAGCCACCGGAACCGATGGCGATCTGACTCATCGAGCCTTGCAGACCTTTGTCCGCCATATCCGAAAACGGATTGAGCCAGACTTCAAAACGTGTTCGTACATGCGGAAACGCAACGTAGAATACTGCAACCGCGCCTGCACCCAGTCCCAGAATCGGCGCAAAGTACCACAGGCGCATGCCGCCTGCCAGCAGGATGATAACGCCGATACCGCAGATGATTACCATCGCCGAGGTATGCGGCTCCAGGTACAGCAGACCGATATACATAGCCAGCAGCAGACCGTACGGCTGTACCATGGTCTTGACGCTGCGCACGCTCTTCGGGTCACGCGCCACCCAGTAGGAAAAGCAGATGATGACGGTCAGCTTTGCAATCTCGGACGGCTGAAAGCCGAACAGCCAGCGGCGTGCATTATTGATCGATGTGCCGATGCCCGGTATCGCAACCAGAATCAGCAGCGCGACCGATATCCACATGATGATGTTGTGAATGCCCGCGTACATGCGGTACGGAAACTTGGAAAGTGCGATCATAGCCGCAAGACCGATCGCGGCGAAAATGCCCTGACGCATGATAAAGTATGTCGCACTGCCCTTGTAGAACATCGCATTGGTATAGCTTGCCGAGAACAGCGCGATCAGACCGGTGATCAGCAGCAGCAGCACCGAGAAGAACACACCGGTATCCCAGATGTGCGCCTTCATGCTGCGCATGCGTCTGCGCTTCGGCTTTGCGGTGCCGGTACGGTAACGCTCCTGCGGCACCGGCTCCCGCGAAGGACGCGCCGGTTTGCCGCTCGGCGCATTCCGCGGCATGGGACGGCGCGACGCCGGCCGGTACTGCGGATTCGTCTTTCCAGTTGTCGAAGCCATAGGGTTACCTCCGAATTACGAATTAAAACAGCGGTGCGAGTGCCACATGGTAAGCCAGCAGGCACAGCACAACCGTGATGCCGGTGAATACCAGCACGATTTTCTTCTCGCCCCAGCCGCACATTTCAAAGTGGTGGTGGATCGGCGCCATCTTGAACAGGCGCTTGCCGTGGGTCGCCTTGAAGTAGGTGACCTGCAGGATAACGGACAGCGTTTCGATGATATAGATCAGGCCGACCAGCAGCAGGATGAGCGGCATTTCACACGCAAATGCCAGACCCGCAACCGCACCGCCGAGGAACAGCGAGCCGGTATCGCCCATGAACACCTTAGCCGGGTTGAAGTTATAGCGCAGGAAGCCCAGCAGCGCACCCGCGAGTGCCGCCGAAAAGATCACAACGCCCATGTCTCCGCGGCGGAAGCCGACGAACACGAAGAAGATAGCAACCGGCAGCGTAACGCTTGCCGCCAGACCGTCGATGCCGTCGGTCAGATTGACGGCGTTGTCCGCGCCGACGATAACGAACGCCGCGAACACGATATACAGCGGCCACGGCCAGCTGAACGAAATGCCTGTGAACGGAATCCACAGCTGCGGCAGACCGCTCGACCCCAGGAACAGTACGAGGATGAACACGCCGGCAACCAGAATCTGGAGCACCAGCTTCTGCTTCGGGGTCAGACCTGCATTTTCCTTTTTCTTGATCTTAGCGTAGTCATCGACCAGACCGACCGCACCGTAGGCCACGGCAAGGCCAAGCACCGCAAGCGACGAGACCGAAATCTCACCCATCACGATATTGCCGATAATGACTGCCGCCGCGATGCCGATAATGAACATAAATCCGCCCATTGTCGGAATATTCTGTTTGTTCATGTGCCATTTCGGTCCGATTTCGAGAATCTTCTGACCGAATTTCATTTTTCGCAGATAATTGATGACCGCCGGACCGATAGCCAGCGTAATCACCAGTGCGATCGCAAAAACAATCACAGCCTGTTTCATTCTTCAACTTCCTCCCCTAAAAACATTGCGAGTGCGCGCTCCATACGCATACCGCGGCTGCCCTTGAACAAAATCACATCGCCGGGACGGGCACGCATTTTGAGCATATGCGCCAGATCCTCATGCGTGTCAAAATGCTCGATCAGCTTCTGCTTCATGCCGCCGGAGAGCTTGGCGATGCGTTTTTTGCGCACGTCCGCCAGTCCGAGCTGCTCCAGCAGATCGTTGGTGCGGCGTCGCGCGTCGCGTTTGCCGATGCCCTTGAGCGCAGCCATGTAGTCGAGATAATCGCGCACGGTGAAGCTCGGATAGAAGCCAAATTCCTGCGGCAGATAGCCGAGACTGTCGCGATACGCCGCGCCGAGACGGTCGATCGGGATGCCGTCGGCGCGGATCTCGCCAGAGGAGGGCTGCATGATGCCGCAGCACATGCGCATGAGCGTCGTTTTGCCAGCGCCGTTGGCGCCAATCAGCGTCACAATCTGCCCTTCTTCCACGGAAAAGGAGATTCCCTTCAGGGCCTCGATGCCGCCATAGCTGACCACCAGGTCCTTGACTTCCAGCATGCTCATTCTTCCTCCACCCCCAGATAGG